>ERZ1034377.9-NODE-9-length-186194-cov-6.375189_pt1 | contig 186194 bp, 169 predicted proteins | sample MGYA00520584_ERZ1034377 | MGnify/ENA primary metagenome ERZ1034377 (study PRJEB33736, sample SAMEA104288464) | Azolla filiculoides | biome: Urban; feature: water surface; material: ditch water | place: Netherlands | collected 2014 ... | reverse complement strand
AAGCCATTTCCAGTCAGATAAACTACCTTATGCACAAATCCCGGCCAGCGCATCGCCTCCAAATCTGCCCCGGTTACCAGCTCGATACCAAATCCGGTGCATAGGGATGCGGAGTTCACCCGCGTGTCAGGCAGCAAACGCCCGGATAGCGGCAAGCCCCTCTTCCAGCAGCTTTGCAGCCGCATTCTCATCGGAGGCTTCTACATAACAGCGCATTTCGGGTGCATTTCCCGATGGGCGGAAGTGGATGATCCGGCCATCCTGCAGAGTAACGCGTAGTCCATCGATGTCGCTCGTCGACGCTGGTATGCCGATTGGCTTTAGGAAACTAGCGAGATTGTCTTCGGAAGCCCGGATATGCGCCATCAATGCGGCGCTCCGCTCTGTTGCAAAGTTTTCCAGGCGATCTGCTGCGGCGACAGGCAGCTTGAAGCTGTCGGCAAGCGACGAAAGCTTTTGTCCGGCTTGCTTGGCGGCAAAAAGCACTGCCAGGACCGGCAGGAAGCAGTCGCGGGTCGGAAGCGCCTTGAAGATCTGGCCATTGATCTCGAAATCGCTGCCCGTCAGTGTTCCGCCATTCGCTTCGAAGCCGACGATGGATTGATTGCCGGATGCGCGAGCCGCGTCCATTGCCGCAATAACGTAGGGAGAGCCTACTTTCGTGCGCATGAGGACGTAGGTGCCCGCGCGTTCAATGCCTGAATTTGAGGTGACCGGAGTTGCCACGACCTTCGCACCGAGAAAATTGGCAGCCAGGAGCCCGAGAAGATCGCCACGAAGCGGCGTGCCGGTTTCGTCGGCCACCAGGGGTCTGTCGCCATCGCCATCCGCGGATATGATGCAGTCGAGACCATGTTCGGCGACCCAGCCTTTCATCTTCGCGATGGTGTCTGGCGAAACCGCCTCGGTGTCGACGGGTATGAATTGTTCGGACCGTCCCAGCGCAATGGTCTCTGCGCCGTAGTGCTTCAACACATCGACAAACATGTCTCTGGCAACTGTTGAATGCTGATAGACCCCAACCTTTAGCCCGGCGAGCGCATCCTTCGGCAGAAGGTTGGTGTTGCGTGTCGCGAAAAGCGACCGGGCAATCTCTCCTGCAAGCGGTGCCTCCCCCGGAACCTGTGGTATCGACTGCGGATCCGCCATGATCGCATTGGCAAACCGATTGATATCGGCTTCGTCCGCCTTGTCGATTTCGCCATCCGGTCGATAGAACTTGATCCCGTTTCTGTCTGCTGGGATGTGTGATCCGGTGATCATCAGGCTGGCAGCCTTCAGCTCGAGTCCGTAATACGCAAGCGCCGGTGTAGGCAGTGTGCCGCAATCCAGAGGCTCAAGACCTTCGTCGCGAAGCGCCCCGATGCAGTTTTGCGCGATGGTTGGGCTGGAGTCGCGATAATCGCGGCCGACCAAAACCTTGTCCCCGCGCTTTGCATATCCCTTATCAAGAAGGTAGCGCGCGAATGCGGCCGCATAGATGAATGACGGTGGGCCTGCCAGATCCACCGAGAGTCCGCGCAAGCCGCTGGTTCCGAACTTCAAATCCATGAAATATGCCTCAAAATGGTCTGATCGCGTCGATAACGTGAGCCGTTTTTACCATTCAGAAGGAGTGGGTCAATGCCTGCGGTCCGTTCGCTTCTGTTGCGGTGAATAAAGAATTGCATTCGGTTGCCATTTGGCATCCGGACACCTATTCTCCTTCCGAAAGGAAATATCATGGCTCTTTTGGAACCCGTTGAAAGTCTCGGCAGGAAGTTCATGCCTACTCCGATCACGGATGAAGAGGGTTCCGCGATGTTTCGCGCGGCTGTCAACCTTTTCAAGCAATGGAGTTTGACGGATGAAGAGGCCGCAGTTCTCGTCGATATGCCGGTCCGGACCTATCGGCGCTGGAAAGCTGGTGAAATTGGTCGCCTTTCCCGCGACGGCAAGGCGCGCTTGTCCAACATCATGGGCATTCATAAGGCGCTTCGTATGGTGTTTCGCGATCCGCAAAGGGGTTATGACTGGATTTCCGCTGAAAATGCTGCCTTCGGCGGGAAGTCGGCGCGCCAGGTTATGCTTAACGGTGAGTTAACGGATCTGATGCGCGTACGTCGTCTTCTGGACTCTGGCCGGGGTGGCTGGTGATTATTCCGTCCCTTGCCGAGATCAATTGGGCTGAGGCTTATCGGATCGTGCGCTCATCTTATGGGGTCGTTGATCCCTTTGAGGATATCGCCGATCCGGAAGACTGGTCGCTCCTGCATTCTGCAGAAATGAAGACGGATCCGCAACTGATGGAGTCTGTCGGCAATGCTGATCTCCTGCCGGCTTCGCGAAAGGTCGAAGGGGCAGGTTCTGATTTTCTGATGTACCCCTTCGCTCATCTCAGCCTCGATCGACCGACCCGTTTTTCCGATGGGCGGTATGGCGTGCTGTATGCAGGGGATAGTTTCGAGGTTGCGCTGATGGAGACGGTGCGACATCACGAGAGGTTCATGGCCGCAACACAGGAGCGGTCGGGTTGGACGTCTGCTTTCCGCACATTTACGCTCACGGTTTCCGGTGCCTTGCATGATGCACGGCCTATGTTGGAAAGTGCCTGGTTCGCCACGGACAGTTACGATGCGGCTCATGCTCTGGCAGAACCACTTCTCGCTTCGGGTTCCTACGGTATCGTCTATTCAAGCCTCCGGTTCCCTGGCGGGAGCTGTGCCGCCCTCTTCTATCCTGACCTGGCATCGAACCCTGTCGAGGGGCGTCAGCTTCATTTTCATTGGAATGGTCGTCACGTCGATTACGTCCGGGATGCCGAGTCGGGCATCGTATCTCGGGTCAATTCTGCCGGCTGATCTCTTGCGCAAGGCAATTTTAATCTGTTGACAGCTGTCAACGCCCCTTCCCTTTCATTTCAGAATTAAGACCCAGGTGAGTCGTTGCCCGCGACAAGGGTGTTCGGAAAGCCAGCCGGTGGACAGGAATCCGAAAACGCTTGACGCGACTCGCCTTCTTGCGCACTTTTAACGCCAAGTTAAGTATAAATGCCGTTTCGGCGTAACTGCAGAATTCAGCTGTAACGAGACCACCAATTCGTTTGTCTCGCCAGCCATTCACGCAGACCCGATTGCGGATGCGCAGGGCTCGACATGAACATAAGCCACAACAGGGCGGAAAACAAAACGCTTCGGCCGGCCGACGAGACGATCGCGGCGGATGCGGCAGCCCTGTCTGAACAGTTGAAGGCAATGCGTGAGCGGCTCTTTCCGCCGGCCGCACAGAAGACGCTACGTTCGTTCAGTTCCGGTGAAGCTGCCAAGTTGATTGGCGTTTCCGATGGATATCTTCGGCAGCTTTCTCTTGCCGGCGAGGGGCCGCAGCCTTCGACGGGCGTTTCAGGACGCCGGCTCTATTCGCTGTCGGACATCAATGCTTTGCGGCGGTATCTCGCCGAACAGGCGACGGCGAAGGGCAATGTCCAGAAGGCCCGCTCGTATATGAAGTGGCGTGATCCGTCGCGAAACGAGCATCTCCAGATCCTGTCTGTGACCAACTTCAAGGGTGGCTCTGGCAAGACCACGTCCGCCGTTCATCTCGCACAATATCTGGCATTGAGCGGCCATCGAGTGCTCGCTGTTGATCTCGACCCTCAGGCATCGCTATCTGCGCTCTTTGGATATCAACCGGAGCTCGACCTGTCGGGCAATGATACGCTCTACGGAGCAATCCGTTATGATGCCGAGCGTCGAACACTGCGGGACGTGATCAGGAAGACCTATTTCGATGGTCTCGACCTTGTTCCTGGAAATCTTGAACTGCAGGAGTTCGAGCACGTCACACCGCAGGTGTTGGCCAATCGGCGTAGCGGTGAAAAAACAGAAGCACTGTTCTTTGCCCGCGTTCAGGAAGCGTTGCAGACCGTGGCGGACGACTACGATGTCGTTGTGCTCGATTGCCCTCCCCAGCTCGGTTACCTCACGCTATCCGCGCTCTGCGCCTCAACGTCCGTGATTGTCACGGTGCATCCGCAGATGCTGGATGTGGCCTCGATGAGCCAGTTCCTGTTCATGACATCGGATCTCCTGGCCGTGGTGCGCGAGGCCGGCGGCACGTTGAATTTCGACTTCCTCCGCTATCTGGTCACGCGGTTCGAGCCCAATGATGGGCCACAGACGCAGATCACCGGGTTCATGCGCTCGTTGTTTGGAGATCGCGTACTCACAGCGCCGATGGTGAAGTCGACCGCGATTTCCGACGCCGGCCTGACCAAGCAGACGCTTTATGAAGTCGGCCGCGAAAACTTCACGCGCTCGACCTACGACCGGGCGATTGAAAGCCTGAATGCGGTGAACGCAGAAATCGAACAACTGGTGCACACGGCCTGGGGCCGTACGTGAAGACCGACGAGGGGTTATGATCGGAATGGCCGGTGGGAAAAGACGGGATGAATTGAAGGCTTTGTTTACGGGGGCGCCGCCGTCCGCCTCTGCACCCTCGCCTGCATCGACCTCTGCCGCATCAACAGATCAGCAGCCGACGGCGCGTAGTTCCGAGCCGTCGCGCGCCTCTTCGGGCGCAGTTCGCGCGATGGGCCTGAGCCTCGGTTCGATCGCCCGCGAGGCGGAGGAAGCGCGATCGCTGCGTCAGGCCATGGAAGAAGGTGAGCGGATTGTCGAGCTCGATTGCGCACTCGTAGAAGGGTCGTTTGTCGAAGATCGCTTTGCCCGCACCGAGCGGGACGATGAGGGGCTCACCGCTCTCACCGAAAGCATTCGCGAAAGCGGCCAGCAGGTACCCATTCTTGTCCGCCCTCACCCGGATCGTCCAGGTCATTACCAGACAGCCTATGGTCATCGTCGCCTTGCTGCGGTGCGCAGCCTGGACCGGAAGATCAAGGCGATCATCCGCCCCTTGTCAGATGATGAACTCGTTCTCGCTCAAGGCAAGGAGAATGCCGAGCGGCGCGATTTGACGTTTATCGAGCGCGCCTTTTTTGCCCAGGCTCTCGTCAAGCGTGGATTTAACCGCAAGGTGGTTGAAGATGCTCTCGGGGTCCAGAAGAGCGAAGTTTCGCGCCTCCTTCAGGTCGCTGACAGCGTCCCGATCCAGTTTGCGCATGCCATTGGCCCTGCCCCCAAGGCTGGCCGCGAACGCTGGATGGCGCTGGGTGCGTTTTTTGCGAAGGAATCCGCCAAGTCACTTGCGGCTGACGAAATCAGATCCGAGCGCTTTCGTGCGGGAGATTCCAATCGAAGATTTCAGATCCTTTTTGATCGGCTTTCCAAGAAGCAGAAAGAAAAGCTCGATAAGGGGGAGCCTCTCGCAGGGCGTGATGGAAAGCCCTTCGGTCGCATTTATTCCGGACGGGCAAAGCCTCGAATCGAATTTACCGCGCCGGTCACGGACGCGTTTCTAGCGTCCGTTGCACGCATCATCGAGGAAACCTGGGAAAGCTATCAAGGAGGTCATCGGCAGTAATCACAGCCGAACCCAAGCAAATGAATGCCTGAGCTCGTCTTGCGTATAGCTTCGGGGCACCCGTGAAACCGCTAACAGGAGCACACTGAGCAAGAAAAAAGGACCCCCGAAACGTTGCCATTCCGGAAGCCCTCTTCAATGTCGCAGTTTGAGAGAATCACTTCCGCCAGACAAAGTCAAGAGTCGGCATCAGCGTTTTCGCGCTGACGTGATGATTCATGCCGTGATTCAATGAGTTAACGAGATAGCGTGCTGACCTGCGTCCGCACGGCGGTAGTCTGCGTCTATCAGCGTCCCAGGGCCCTTCTTGCCTCTTGGAGAGAAGAGGACCGCCATGATCGAAACATTCGCAACGACGCCTTTCGGCGGCGCTCGCCTTGACGCGCGCCAGTTTGCAAACCGCAAGTGGGTGTCTGACCGTCAGGCAGCGCTATCCAATGGCCAGGCAGGGAACGAGAACGGGCGTGCCGACAAATGGCAGCTCATTCGGGCGCTGACAGAGGCGCGCGCGCATTTCGGACTTTCCGATCGCTCGATTTCCGTTCTGGAGGCGCTTGCAAGCTTTCACCAGCAGCGAGAAATTGATGGCTCTGCGCCAGTCGTGGTCTTCCCCTCAAACGCCGAACTCTCGATCAGGACCCGGGGTATGTCCGGCGCGACCATCAGGCGTCATTTGGCTGCACTGGTGGGCGCAGGCCTTATCCTTCGTCGAGATAGCCCGAACGGGAAGCGCTATTGCAGGCGCAATGAGGCGGGTGCGCCTGAGGAAATGTTTGGCTTCGATATTGCACCGCTCGCCTTGATGGCCTCCGAGATCTATCAGAAGTCCGACGAAGTGCGGACCGAGGAACGGGCACGGCAAAAGTTGCGTGCCGAAATCACGATCTATTTGCGCGACATCGCCAAGATCATTCAGACAGCCTTTGAGGAAGCAAGGGCAGGGGATTGGCCAGCGCTTATGCTCCGCCTGCAGGGGCTTTCTGGACGTGTTGCGCGAAATGCAGAAATGAACAGCCTTCGCGATCGAAACCGCGCCCTGTCAGAACTCTATCGCGATACCGAAGCCCTCTTTCTCAATAGTCTTTCTGAGCAAGAAATGAGCGCCAATGACTCAGATTCTGAGCACCATATTCAGAATTCAAAAACAGACCTAACATTTGAAAATAACGGCAAAGACATAACAACAGCGGCGGTCCTGCCAAGGCCGAAGACACCTATCGGGGTCACCTTGAAACGTGTTCTGGCAGCGTGTCCGCAGATCCGTGATTACAGCCGACGGCCGATCGAGACATGGGCAGATCTCACCGAGGCCGCGGGTATCGTACGATCAATGCTCGGCGTCTCGCCATCAGCCTGGGAAAAGGCGCGTTCCGTCATGGGTGACGCCATCGCAGCCGTAGTCATTTCCGCCATTCTGGAAAGAGCAGACGAAATTCGTTCAAGCGGTGGATATCTGAGGTCGCTCACGCAGCGGGCAGAGAATGGAGAATTCTCAATTATTCCAATGCTTAAGGCCCTGGAATAAGCATTGTTCCATACGCCAGTTTTTCATCAGTCCTCGTCCCTTTGACTCAAGTGGCTGTTTGACACACTGGATGAAACTTGGCAGCGTGTCAGCGCTTACATGAGACGGAGGATCAATGGCGCGCAGAACTGAAAGCACGAGCAGGCTTGATGACGCCGCCAGAGCTGGATGGCTGTACTATGTGGCTGGCAGGACTCAGGACGAAATCGCCAGCATCATGGGAATCTCGCGCCAGAGTGCCCAGCGATTGATATCTTTGTCGGTCGCTGAAAGGTTGATCAAAGTTCGTCTCGACCATCCGATCGCTGCCTGCATGGAACTCGCTGAAGACTTGAAACAGCGGTTTGGGCTACGCCAGGTCGAGATCGTGCCAACCGATCCGGATGCAGGACCGTCTCCCATTGGTGTTGCGGAGGCGGGGGCGGCAGAACTCGAGCGGTGGCTGAAGAAGTCCGATCCGCAGATCATCGCGATGGGAACCGGGCGAACGCTGCGCGCGGTTATTGATCAGCTGCCGTCGATGGAGTGTCCGCAACACAAGATCGTGTCCCTGACCGGCAATATCAGCCCCGACGGATCGGCAGCATATTTCAACGTCATCTTCTCAATGGCAGATGCCGTCAAGGCGCCGCACTTTCCCATGCCTCTGCCGGTCATCGTTTCTTCCCGGGAAGAGCGTGATGTGATGCATAACCAGCCGCTGATCGCGACGACTGTTGAACTGGCTCGCCGGACGGATGTGACTTTTATTGGGATCGGTGAAATGGCTATCGGCGGCCCTCTGGTCATCGACGGTTTCCTGCGACCGGACGAAATGGAAGATATTTTGAAGGCCGGGGCGGCGGGTGAAATCTGTGGCTGGGTATTTGGTGAAGACGGCCAGCTCCTCAGTCATCCGGTGAATGATCGGGTTGCGAGCTTGCCCATTCCCTCGCGTGATACATCCATGGTCATTGGTGTTGCCCGCGGTGTGGCAAAACATGCCGCCATCAGGGCTGCGGTCAAGGGTGGACATATCAACGGTTTGATTACGGATGAAGAAGCCGGCCGAATGTTGCTCATGGCGGCCTGATCAGAGACCGTTTCCCCGCTCGAAATAGCAATTTCCAAGTTCGATAACTGGTGGTTTTGCCTCCGGCTGACTGGGTTCCCAGCGGCCGGATTTTTCGTGAGTCGGCAATCTGTGCAGAAAAATACGCCATTCAATTCAGACAGATGATGCCGCCGTTTGCGCTGCAGCATCGAATCTGGATTGACAAATTCAACCGATTAACGATCATTTGCCCATGAGCATAGCAAATGCTCACTGACTTCGTTTGGGAGGATAAAATGAATTTCAAGGCATTGCTGCTGGGCGCCGTTTCGGCCCTGGCCATCTCGGGTATGGCAAACGCTGAAACGTTGACGATCGCGACGGTGAATAACGGCGACATGGTCCGCATGCAGAAGCTGACCGATGACTTCTCCAAGGCAAATCCGGACATCCAGCTGAACTGGGTCACTCTGGAAGAAAACGTTCTGCGCCAGAAGGTAACCACGGACATCTCCACCAAGGGTGGGCAGTACGACGTTTTGACCATCGGCACCTATGAAGTGCCGATCTGGGCGAAGAACGGATGGCTGGTTGCGCTCGACAACCTCGGCGCGGATTACGATGTCAACGACCTGCTGCCGGCTATTCGCAATGGCATCAGCGCCGACGGGAAGCTCTATGCCGCACCGTTCTACGGCGAGAGCTCGATGGTCATGTACCGCAAGGACCTGATGGAAAAGGCGGGGCTGAAGATGCCTGACGCGCCGACCTGGGACTTCATCGCCGATGCAGCGCGCAAGATGACGGATCGCGCGACCGGCGTGAACGGCATCTGCCTTCGTGGCAAGGCAGGCTGGGGTGAAAACATGGCATTCCTGACTGCCATGTCCAATTCCTTCGGCGCGCGCTGGTTCGATGAAAAGTGGGCTCCGCAGTTCGACCAGCCGGAATGGAAGAAGACGCTCGAATTCTACGTGAAGCTGATGAAGGACGCTGGTCCGGAAGGCGCTTCGTCCAACGGCTTCAACGAAAACCTTGCGCTCTTCCAGCAGGGCAAGTGCGGCATGTGGATCGACGCGACAGTTGCTGCATCGTTCGTTTCCGATCCGAAGGCTTCGACTGTCGCCGACAAGGTTGGGTATGCTCTTGCTCCGGACAACGGCCTCGGCAAGCGTGGTAACTGGCTGTGGGCCTGGAACCTTGCCATCCCGGCTGGCTCCAAGAAGGTTGAAGCTGCCGAAAAGTTCGTCGCCTGGGCAACGAGCAAGCACTACACCGAGCTTGTAGCCTCCAAGGAAGGTTGGGCAAACGTTCCTCCGGGCACGCGCACCTCGCTGTACAACAACGCGGACTACCAGAAGGCTGCCGCCTTCGCGAAGATGACGCTTGACTCGATCAATTCGGCAGATCCGGTGCATCCGACTGTCAAGCCGGTTCCATATGTGGGTGTCCAGTTTGTCGCCATTCCTGAGTTCCAGGGCATTGGTACCGCAGTTGGTCAGCAGTTCTCTGCCGCGCTTGCCGGCAAGGAAAGCGTCGATACGGCGCTTGCAAACGCTCAGAAGCTCACCGAACGTGAGATGAAAAAGGGCGGTTACATCAAGTAAGCTTCCTCCCTGGGAACGAACCATCGCCCGACTATGTTGGGCGATGGTCTGGAGCCGCACACCGGTGACGCGTGCTGCGGCTCTCTTTTACAGCGCCTCGCACCTTTTGAGGTGCGAAAGGGACGCTGTAACAAATTGGGATGATGCATGTTCGTTTCGCTCGATCCAACGTGATTGCGTGCGACATGCATTAAGTGATGGAAAGGTCCACCCCCATGGCTACGATGCAAATGCGCACGACAGCGCGGGCGATGATGGCGCCATCGGTTATCCTTCTGTTCGTCTGGATGGCCGTTCCGCTCGCTGCAACGCTCTACTACTCATTCCAGAATTACAGTCTTTTGAACCCGGTGATCTCTTTTGCCGGTTGGGACAACTACTACTATTTTGTGACCGATCCCGCATTTGGCGCAGCTGTGATCAATACGATCCTGCTTGTCGGCGGCGTTCTGCTGATCTCTGTTGTGGGTGGCCTGTTTCTCGCCCTGTTGATCGATCAGCCGATCTTCGGTCAGGGCATCGTCCGTATTCTGGTGATTTCGCCGTTCTTCGTCATGCCAACCGTTGCGGCGCTCGTCTGGAAGAACATGCTGATGAACCCGACCTACGGGATCTTCGCATGGATCACCAAGTCGCTCGGGCTTGGCGCAATCGACTTCTTTGCCGACATCCCGCTTCTGTCCATCATCATGATCGTTTCCTGGCAATGGCTGCCGTTTGCGACGCTCATATTGCTCACCGCTTTGCAGTCTTTGGACGGTGAACAGATCGAGGCTGCGGAGATGGATGGGGCAGGGGCGATCGATCGTTTCATTCATCTGGTGCTGCCGCACCTGTCGCGCGCGATCACTGTCGTGATCCTGATCGAGACGATCTTCCTTCTGGGTGTCTTTGCCGAAATTCTCGTCACCACCAATGGTGGGCCGGGGACTGCAAGCACGAACCTGCCATTCCTGGTCTATACGCAGGCCCTGCTCAACTTCGATGTTGGTAGCGCCTCAGCGGGTGGGATCATCGCCGTCATCGTTGCCAACATTGTTGCCTTCTTCCTAATGCGCATCATCGGCAAAAACCTGGAGGGCTGACAAGATGGCACGTCATGTTTCCAACACCCGCCGCGTTTCGATGACCGCGCTTGCCTGGATCATCGCACTTATTCTGTTCTTCCCGATTCTCTGGACGGTGATCACCAGCTTCAAGTCTGAAGGCGATGCGATTGCATTTCCTCCGGTCTTCGTGAATTTTCACTGGACCTTGTCGAGCTATGCCGAGGTGCAGGAGCGCTCTGACTACCTGCTCCACGTATGGAACTCGGCGGCAATCTCGTTCGGATCGACGTTGATTGCATTGCTGATTTCCATCCCGGCCGCCTGGGCTATGGCCTTCAATCCCGCAAAGCGGACGAAGGACATCCTGATGTGGATGCTCTCCACCAAGATGATGCCCTCGGTGGCAGTTCTGGTGCCGTTCTATCTGGCCTTCAAGAATCTCGGACTGCTCGATAGCAAGACAGGGCTGATTATCATCCTGACGATGATGAACCTGCCGATCATCATCTGGATGCTGTACAGCTACTTCAAGGAAATCCCGGCCGAAATCCTTGAAGCTGCCAGGATGGATGGTGCAACACTGGGCAAGGAGATCGTCTATGTCCTTGCACCCATGGCGGTTCCCGGCATTGCATCAACGGTCCTTCTGAACATCATCATGTCATGGAACGAGGCGTTCTGGACTCTGAACCTTTCAGCGTCGCAGGCAGCACCTCTTTCCACTTTCATCGCATCCTATTCCAGTCCCGAAGGTCTCTTCTGGGCCAAGCTTTCCGCTGCTTCGACGCTGGCCATCGCACCGATCCTGGTGCTCGGATGGTTCTCGCAGAAGCAGCTGGTTCGCGGCCTGACCTTCGGCGCAGTCAAGTGAGGATATCCCAATGGGCAGCATTACTCTGAAGAAGGTTTCGAAGGTTTTCGGTGATCTCAAGGTCATTCCGTCCATCGACCTGCAAATTGAAAACGGCGAATTCGTCGTATTCGTTGGCCCCTCCGGATGCGGAAAGTCGACGCTTCTGCGGCTGATTGCCGGCCTTGAGGATGTATCCGGCGGCACGATCGATATCGATGGGACGGATGTCACGATGGCAGCCCCCGCAAAGCGCGGGCTTGCGATGGTGTTCCAGTCCTATGCGCTCTACCCGCACATGTCGGTGCGAAAGAATATTGCGTTTCCGTTGAAGATGGCTGGCGAGGATCCGGCTGTGATCGACCGCAAGGTGACGGATGCAGCGCGTACCCTCAACCTGACCGACTATCTCGAGCGCAAGCCCGGGCAGTTGTCCGGCGGCCAGCGCCAGCGTGTCGCGATCGGGCGGGCGATTGTTCGGCAGCCAACGGCGTTCCTGTTCGACGAACCGCTTTCAAACCTCGATGCGGCCTTGCGCGTGACCATGCGGCTGGAAATTTCCGAGCTTCACCAGCAGCTTGGAACCACGATGATTTATGTGACGCACGATCAGGTGGAAGCCATGACCATGGCTGACAAGATCGTTGTACTGAACCGCGGCAATATCGAGCAGGTCGGCTCGCCGATGGAACTCTACAATCGGCCACGGAATTTGTTTGTGGCCAGCTTCATTGGTTCGCCGCGGATGAACCTGATCGAGGGCGAACTCGCGAGCCGCGTCGGAGCACGCACGATCGGCGTGCGGCCCGAGCATATTGCCGTCTCCTCAACGGATGGCGCATGGCGCGGAACTGTCGGCGTTGCAGAGCATCTCGGGTCCGACACCTTCTGCCACGTCCACACCGAGAATGCCGGAACACTGACAATCCGGACCAGCGGCGACACGAAGCTGCGCCACGGCGATACGATCTTCCTGACGCCCGATGACGCACGCATTCACAAATTCAGCGAGCAGGGACTTGCAATTTAGGAAGGAGGTTGCGGCGAGAGCTGCACCTTTTCCGCAGGAGAATGAAACATGACCAGACTTTCGCTTGCCAATCTCGATGCATTCAAGGGCACAGTCTCGCTGCCGACCTACAAGCGGTCCGATCTCAGCGCCGGGATCGTGCATTTTGGCGTGGGCAACTTTCACCGCGCCCACATGGCGGTCTATCTGCATGAGCTCTTCAACAAGGGTGAGAATCTCGACTTCGCGATCATTGGCGCGGGTGTGATGCCCTCTGACGGCAAGATGAAGGACGTCCTGGCCGCGCAGGACTACCTCACTACTGTGGTCGAGCAGGATATCAGCCTTTCGGCTGCTACCATCACGGGTCCGATGATCGATTTCATCGCAGCACCGGACTTCGAAGGGATCATGGCAAGGCTTGCCGATCCTGCCATTCGCATCGTGTCGATGACGATCACCGAAGGTGGCTATTTCATCGACCCGGCGACAGGCAAGTTTGACCCCAAGCACCCAACTATTGCTGCCGACGCAGCCAACCCCGACAAGCCGAAAACGGTCTTTGGCCTTATTCTTGCCGGGCTGAAGCGCCGCCGAGCTGCTGGCATTGCACCATTCACTGTCATGTCCTGTGACAACATTCCCGGCAATGGTGAGGTGACGGAAAGTGCGATCGTCGGTCTCGCCAAGCTGGCTGACCCGGGCTTCGCGCACTGGATCGAAGAGAATGTCGCCTTTCCGAATTCGATGGTCGACCGCATCACGCCTGCAACCGGGCAGCGGGAAATCGACATCGCGCGCGGTTCCTATGGCGTTGAGGATGGCTGGCCTGTCTTCTGCGAAGAGTTCAAGCAGTGGGTTCTGGAGGACAATTTTCCGCTCGGTCGTCCGGCTTTTGAGAAAGTCGGGGCCCAATTCGTGCCCGATGTAGCGCCCTACGAACTGATGAAGCTTCGTATCCTGAACGGCGGGCATGCGGCGATCGCCTATCCCGCATCGCTGATGGATATCCATTTCGTGCACGAATCCATGGAGAACCCGCTGATACGGGCCTTTCTCGCCAAGCTTGAGCACGATGAGATCATCCCTGTCGTGCCCCCGGTACCGGATACGGGCCTGGGTGACTATTTCGATCTGATCGAGCGACGCTTCTCCAATCCGAAGATCGGGGACACGATCCCGCGTCTTGCCCAGGATGGTTCGAACCGCCAGCCGAAATTCATTTTGCCGTCCACATCCGATCGACTTGCCAAGGGCCTTGACGTCATCGGCTTAGCACTGGTGTCGGCGCTGTGGTGCAAATATTTCGAGGGTGTCTCGGACAGCGGAAAGGCTATTGCCTTCAATGATGCCAGCGCCGAGCGCCTGCATGAAGCGGCGCTCGCATCCCGAGCAGACCCCAAGGCTTTCCTCGCGCTCGGTGACATTTTTGGCGATGTCGGAACCAATCCACGGTTTGTTCAACGCTTCAGCGAGGCGCTTGCAAGTTTGCGGTCGCGCGGTGCTGCTGCAACCTTGCAGGCCTATATCGATGGATCGACAGGGCTCTGATTTCATGCGGGCGGACGGGCGCTGGCTTGTGATCTTCGACTGCGACGGGGTTCTCGTCGACAGCGAGCCGATCGCCCTCTCGGTTCTGGGAGAATTGCTGGCGCTCCGGGGTTTGCGGATGGAGCGGGACGAATTGTCAACCCGGTTTCTAGGTAGGAGCCTGAGGTCGGTCATAGAGGCGGTCGCGGCCGAAGACGGTCTGATGTTGCCGGAAGACTTTGCAATGCATCTGCGGCAGGAACTGTTTGCTCGTTTCGAGCAGGAATTGCAGCCGATGAGCGGGATTTCGGCGGTTCTCGATGGGCTTGAGAGCCGTGGCATCGCCTTTTGTGTCGCGTCATCCAGCCAGGTCGATCGCATTGAGCGCAGCCTCTCGATTACCGGCCTTCTGCCAAGGTTTTCCGGACGTATTTACAGCGCAACGATGGTTCAGCACGGCAAGCCTGCCCCAGACCTTTTCATGCTGGCGGCGGGCAGCCAGAACGTGCCGGCCGAAAATTGCATCGTGGTCGAAGACAGCCCCGCGGGCATAGAGGCGGCGAATGCTGCCGCCATGCGGGTTTTCGCGTTTACGGGAGGTGGGCATACGAAGGCCGAATCCTACATGCGCGCGATAGCCCGGACAAAGGTCGATGCAAGGTTTGACCTGATGCCCGAATTGCTGCAACGTGTCGATCTGGTGAGGAATTCGGAAGCAAGCCTGAATGGTTGAACGCATCATCGCGGTCGATGTTGGCACAGGCAGTGCGCGTGCTGCGGTGTTTGCCTTGAATGGTGCCCAATTGGCCCGCAAGGTCGCGCCGGTGAGCCTTTCCCAACCCGAAGTTCGCCACTACGAGCAGGACAGCGAGGAAATCTGGCAAGCGGTCATCCAGTGTGTTCGCGAAGCTATGGCGGCATCCGGTACCGATCCGGCGGATGTTGTCGCGCTGGGGTTCGATGCGACCTGTTCGCTCGTCTTTCGAGACATTGACGGCGCGCCCTTGAGTGTTTCGGTCGATGCAGAAACGCGTTTCGATACAATGCTTTGGATGGATCATCGTGCAGTGGGTGAAGCTGGCGAACTCTCGGCGTCCGATGATCCCGTCGTTCAACGCTTCGGTGGCCGTCTGTCACCCGAAATGCAATTGCCGAAGTTGCTCTGGTTCAAGCGCAATATGCCGGAGCGGTGGGCGAGGGCTCATCTGGTGCTCGACCTCTGCGATTTTCTGACATGGCGGGCGACTGACCTGAATATCCGATCGCATTCATCTCTTGCGTCGAAATGGGGCTATGAACCGGCCGCACCAGGTGCCCGACCTGACGCGTTTCTGGACAGTTCCGGCCTTGCAGATGTCGCTGAACGGTGCGGATTGCCAGGTCATTCTCATTCAATGGCCACCCCTGTTGGAAGACTGAGCAAAAGGGCTTCTCAGGAGCTCGGGTTGACCGAACGCTGTGTCGTTTCTGCCGGCCTCATCGACGCCTATGCCGGCGCCTCGGGAGTCTTTCTGGGTGTCCGGGAAGAGGAGATGGAAGGCAAGGCGGGGTTGGTCGCAGGAACGTCAAGTTGCGTGATCACGCTTTCTCGGCAGGGTGGCAATCATTCCGGTTGCTGGGGTGCGTTCCGTGATGCGGCTCTTCCGGGGCTCTGGCTGTTAGAGGCCGGGCAATCCGCCTCCGGCGCGCTGCTGGACCATATTCTGCGCTTGCATCCGGCCGGTGGAGCGCCGACGTCCGACAGGCACCTTGGTGTGCTTACGCATATTGCGACACAGATGGCTTCAAAGGGGCATGACTATGGATTGCCGATTGCAATCCTGCCGGATTTCCATGGTTCGCGTTCCCCGTTTTCCGATCCTGGACTTCGTGGTGTCATGGCCGGGTTGAGCCTGGATACGAGTTTCGACGGGCTTGCGCGGCTTTATTGGCGCGCATGTGTTTCGCTGGCTTGTGGCATTCGTCATGTCATCGAACATATGCCGACAGGCAATCAGATCAAGACCCTTCTGATGACCGGGGGATTTGCCAATCACCCGGTGATCCCGCAGCTTTATGCCGACATCACCGGCCGCGAAATTGCCGTGCACGACGCCCGGGACGCTGTGTTGCTTGGCACCGCGCTCAACGCCGCATTGGCAGCGGGTGTGCTCACCCGACGCCAGGATTTTGACCAATGCCCGGCAGATGCAACCCCACGTGTTATCAAGCCTGACCCGGAAGGCCGCAGCGCGGCTGTGCGTGACTATCGCCTTTATCTCGCGATGTTGCGTCATCGGGATGAGTTGACGGGCATTTTTGCCGAAACAAACCCTATCTGAGATGCTCGTCCGCAGCTGCGCGGTTAGCGAAAATCAGATTTGCCAACATTGATGAGCCATCCGGGTCCCTGATCAGGAAAAAGGTCCGCATATTCAATCGTCTATGCCGAAATTCATTGGATTTTGCTTGCAAAAGCCTCGCACAAGTCCGGCACGGCAAAAATGCACCTCAAACCCATGACTGCGCCAAGGTGCATCCGGAGCGGGCGGCCCGGTGCGAAAGCGTGGCATGACGGTGAGGAGCCGCGCCCATGAACACACAATCCGCCCCGGTCATAAAAGATGAAGCGCGGGTGCTTTATCTCACGGGGTTGCGGGAGCAGAGTGAAGGGCGCATCGACCAGGCGATTGAATATTTCGATGCTGCTTTGCGGATCCGTCCCGACTTTCCAGAAGCGTTGTGTTCGGGCGGGTTCATTCTCGAACGACGCGGCCATTTTGACGGTGCGCTCGCATTCTACGGTCGAGCGATCGAGCTGGCGCCCGATTATTTCGATGCGCTGTTTAACCGGGGTTGCCTGCATTTCGGGCTGAAGCGTGTCGCAGACGCGGCGCAGGACTTCAAGGACGCTGCAGCCGTCATGCCGAATGACGTTGGCGTTTGGTCCAATCTGGGTGCAGCGCTCTATCGTCTTGGTCGCCTGGACGAGGCTGTTGATGCGCTTCGCCGTGCGCTCAAGATCGATCCCTCGATGCTCGAGGCTGAACTCAACCTTGGAAGTTCGCTACGCCGGCTCGGACGCGATCTTGAGGCCAGAGAGGCCTTCATGCGGGCTGTCAAACGGCATCCGAATTGCGCCGAGGCCTATTGTGGCCTTGGAATTGTCTCCCGGGCCCTGGGGGCGTTCGATTTGGCCGTTACCTATTACGACAAGGCGCTCGACTTGCAGCCAGACCTGCAGGAAGCGATCAGCAGCAAGGGTTGCCTGCAGCTATTGAAGGGCGATTTCGCGCAAGGTTGGGACGCCTACGAGCACCGCTGGATCGAGGGCGAGCGTCCGGTCCCACAAAGTGAGGCACGCTTTGACCTTGCGGATCCCTCGACCATGCAAGGCAAGCGCATTCTGGTCGTTCAGGATCACGGTCTCGGCGACATGATCCAGTTCTTTCGCTATGCGGCGCTTCTCAGTCAGCATGGAGCGCATGTAACGATTGCTGGTCCTGCAAAAATGCGGAAGCTTCTTGCCTCGTCCGGCTGCGCCATGGAGTGGCGCCCGTCGACGGATCTCGAAGGTGATTTTGACGAGAAGATTGCCATCAGTTCCCTGCCGCGGGCGTTTGCGACCAGGCTGGATACGATCCCCGCGAATGTCCCTTATCTCACAGCGGATGCGGAGCGGGCTGCCTTCTGGCGGGAGCGTATGCCCGGAAAAGGCCTGAAGGTGGGTCTGTGTTGGCGCGGGAGCCAGGATTTCCGCGTGGATCCACGCCGATCCATTCCGCCTTCCGCACTTATCCCTTTGTCAGAGCTCGACAATGTCTCCCTTTATGCGCTGCACATGGATGTGGCCGCCGATGAATTGCCGGGTCAACTGGGTCAGAAGATCACGGTGTTCGGGGATGATTTCGATCGCGGGCCGGATGCCTTCGTCGACACGGCGGCTGTGATGGCAAATCTTGACCTCATCGTCACCTGCGACACCTCGATTGCGCACCTCGCCGGCGCGCTGAACCGTCCCGTCTGGGTCGCGCTTCGCCATGTTGCCGAGTGGCGCTGGATGGACGGCCGCGAAGATAGCCCGTGGTATCCGTCCATGCGTCTACTGCGCAGCGGCCGGGGGGATGCCTGGCCCGCGCTGTTCAAGAAGATTGCAGATGAAATTCGAGCGCTTTCAGCGCAAGGGAGCCCAGCCAATGATTGAAGTTCCAGTTTCCTGGGGTGAGCTGGTCGACAAGATCACCATTCTGGAGATCAAAGCCGAGCGTATGAGCGATCCCGCAAAGGTCGCAAACGTGACGCGCGAGCTTTGGATGCTTTCGAACAAGCTTGGCACCACATTTGGTGGTGAGGTGCTGAACCTCAAGCTGAAGCTCAAGTCGGTCAATGAAGAGCTCTGGGATATCGAGGACGAAATTCGCGATTGCGAGCGCGCGCAGAACTTCGGGCCTCGTTTTGTCGAGCTTGCACGTGCGGTCTACATTACGAATGATCGGCGTGCCGAACTCAAGCGCGAGATCAATATTGCGCTCGCTTCGGAGCTGATTGAAGAGAAATCATACCGACCCTACGCATAGAACATCTGCAATTCTGGTTCTGGCGGCAATCCCTGCAGGGCGCCTGTGCCCGTGTCTTGTGAACATGCAAAGATGCAAAGTGTTTCAGCGCCGGTCAGCTGATTAGTTGAACGCACCGCACCGTAGGCATTGGCATGCCACATGTGTGCGCGCAAAAAGGCAGCATGCGTATCTCAAATTGATGCTTTTCCACGGTCAATCACTATCCTACACCATCGACGTTACAGCGCGGTGCGTTCAATAGAATGCACGAACGACGCTGTAACACTTTGACTCAATGCAAGTCCGTTCAGCTCAATCAGATCCGATCGAGCGCGACATGCATCGGTGCTAAACGGCGGAGGCATGATGACACGGGCGTTCTACTGGAATGAATTGACGGCCTACGATTTCGAAGCGCTCGACAAGGACGAGACAATCGCAATCTTGCCTCTGGCTTCGACCGAGCAGCACGGTCCGCATTTGCCGATTTCGACAGATGTGAGCATCGCAAATGGCATGATTTCCGAAGTTCGTGCCATATTGCCGTCTGATCTGGACGTTCTGGTGCTTCCGACCCAGGAAATTGGCAAGGCCAATGAGCATATCTATGGTCCCGGTACGCTTTCCTATCCAGCGCATCTCCTTATTGAGGCGTGGACCGCAATCGGCGGCAAGGTGGCGGAAGCTGGCGTGAAGAAGCTCGTCATGGTCAACTCCCATGGCGGCAATCTCGATATCATGAGTATCGTTTCGCGCGAAATCCGCGTCCGGTTCGGGATCATGGCTGTCGCAACACAATGGTCGCGCTTCGGGCACCCCGAGGGGCTCGTTTCTGCGCGCGAACAACGTTTCGGTATTCATGGCGGTGACGTCGAAACGTCGCTGATGCTGCATTTCCGGCCTGATCTCGTTCATATGGACAAGGCGCAGGATTTTGTGTCGAAGGCCGAGTGGATGGCCGAGAATTTCAAGTATCTACAGCCACTTGCACCACATTCGGTGGCCTGGATCGCCCATGATCTCAATCCGTTCGGAGTGGTCGGGGATGCCTCCGCTGGCACAGCAGAACGGGGGGCTTTGGTTGCGCGCCACATAGCGCAAGGGTTCATCGACCTCCTCTATGAGGTCAAGCGCTATCCGCTCTCAAATCTCTATTCAAAAGGCTGAAGCGCCGGCTTGGTCTGCGAAGCAGGGATTGCACCCGATTTTTCGAGGGTTTCGACCATGATCGCGAGTTCTGACAGCAGGAACTCGACGAAGAGGCTGCCTGCGCTGTCAAGCGGCGCCCGGGCGCGGGCGAAGACCTTAAGCTGCTGTGGCCTGACGTGACCATCCGAGAGCGGACGGTAGACCAGTTCGCCGCGTCCGCACTCGTTGATGACATCCAGCGGGTTCATCAGTGTCACGCCCGTACCAGCTGCAACGAATTGTTTCACCGTTTCTGTTGAGTTCGTCTCGATGACCGGCTCGATCGGTGCAGAGAGCGGCGCAAAGGCGAAATCGATGACATCACGCAGGCTGGTGCCCGGCATGATCAGGATCAGCCGTTCCTGAAGCACCTCCGCAAGGCTGACGCTCTTCTTGCGCGTCAAAGGGTGCTGCGGTGGCAGAACCGCACCAATGGGTATCTCGAAGGCTGCAAGCGTGCGAACGCCGGGCGTAGCCGGGATGTTGAACCCGATCCCGATATCGACCTCTCCCGTGTAGACCGGGTTCATCGTCGTCGATCCACCGTCGTTGCGCATGAAGATTTTGACGCGTGGGTGCTCGGCAATGAACTTGCGCACGATCACGGGGAGTGGCCCTGCGGCAAGTCCGATTGTTGAAACGATCTGCACCTTGCCGGCGTCTGGCATTTTCAGGGCGCGTACGCGCGAATTGAGGCGCTGATAGTTCTTCAGGACATCGCGGATGTGCTCGACGTAGAGCTCTCCGGCTGCGGTCAGCCGCAAACCGCGCGGCAACCGCTCGAATAGCGGCATGCCGATCTCTTCTTCCAGCGCGATGATCTGCCGATTGATCGCAGACGACGCCACGTTCAGCTTGGCCGCAGCCTTACGGATGGAGCCGGTTCGTGCGATTTCATTGATGTAGAGGAGCTTGCGCGAGTGAAGCACGGATAAAGGGTCCCTGAGGTGGCCAGCCGGACTGCAGATGGCATCGCAACATAGCGCAAAAAGGCATCAAGGCGAACGAATTTTGATGCTTTTCATGGAGCATTTTGACTGATCATTATTATGCTGCAGCGCAAATTAAGCGTTCACGAATTTTAAAAAGGGGATCTGCCGTAATGTCTAAATTGCTGAAATTGTTTTCTGTTTCTGCATCTCTGAGCATGCTTTCGGCTCTTCCTGCACTGGCCCTCGACAAGGTCTCCTATGGAACCAACTGGCTGGCGGAAGCAGAGCATGGCGGATTTTACCAGGCGGTGGCCGATGGCACCTACAAGAAGTATGGGCTCGATGTCACGATCGTTCAGGGCGGCCCGAATGCCGCCAATTCTGCACTGCTGATCGCCGGGAAGATCGAATTCTACATGGGCGGTGAGATGGGCGAGCTGAATGCGGTCAAGGAGGGCATTCCGCTGGTCGATGTTGCAGCACTCTTCCAGAAGGATCCGCAGATCCTGATGGCGCATCCTGACCAGGGGATCGAGAAGTTCGAAGATCTTGCCAAGGCGAGCGCCATTTTCATGGGCAAGGACGGATATCTCACCTATTTCGAATGGATGAAGGCCAATTTCCCGGGCTTCAAGGATGAGCAGTACAAGCCCTACAATTTCAATCCTGGTCCGTTCATCGCGGATCCGAAATCGGCCCAGCAGGGCTACCTGACGTCGGAGCCCTATGCCGTTGAAAAGCAGACGGGCTGGGCGCCGAAGACCTTTCTGTTGGCGGATAATGGTTTCAGCCCGTACTCGACGACGATCACCGTCAAGGCAGATCTCATCAAGACGAACCCGGATCTGGTTCAGCGTTTCGTCGATGCCTCGATCGAGGGCTGGTACAACTATCTCTACGGTGACAACAAGGCTGCCAACGATCTGATCAAGAAGGACAATCCCGACATGACGGATGATCAGATCGCCTACTCGATCAAGCAGATGAAGGATCATGGCATTCTGGAATCCGGCGAGGCGCTCGACAAGGGCATCGGTTGCATGACGGATGAGAAGTACAAGAAGTTCTTCGACCAGATGGTCAGCATCAAGCTTTTCGATCCTGCCATGGACTACAAGAAGGCCTTCACCACGCAGTTCGTCTGCAAGGGCGTCGGCATGGCGCTGAAGAAGTAACTGACACTTTGTCCTCCCTTTTGCATGTGCGGCGGGGAGGACAGATCTTGATCTGTTCGAGAAGCCAATTCTATGAATGCAATGACGGTTGCCGAACCAGCACCTCAGCCATCCGCAGGCCAGCGCCCACTTGTGGCGATGGATGGTGTATCGAAGGTTTTTTCGAATGGCACGATCGCGCTGACAGGCATGTCACTGACGGTCAGAAGTGGCGAGTTCGTGAGCCTGCTTGGCCCGTCCGGTTGCGGCAAGTCGACCGCGCTCAGGATCATTGCCGGGCTGGGCGGCGTTTCGTCCGGAACCATTGACTGGCCGAGTTCTCGCATCAATTCCAAGGGCTTGCCTGAAGGCGACATCAGTTTCGTCTTTCAGGAACCGACGCTGATGCCCTGGCAAACAGTTTTCGGCAATGTCTACCTGCCGCTTAAGTTGCGCGGCAAGCCGAAGCATGCGGTCGAGGACGAAATCATGGAGGCGCTGGCAGCCGTCGGGCTTGCCGACTTCCGCAATGCCTATCCGCGCGAGCTTTCCGGCGGCATGAAGATGCGCGTCTCCATCGCTCGGGCCATGGTCACCAAGCCACGGCTGCTGCTGATGGACGAACCCTTTGCGGCGCTCGACGAAATCACCCGGCAGAAGCTCAATGACGATGTTCTTGCGCTGTGGCAGCGAACGGGGATTACGGTCGTCTTTGTGACCCATTCGGTCTTCGAGTCTGCCTACCTTTCCAATCGGATCGTCGTCATGAAGGCGCGTCCGGGACGTGTGCATGCGGATTTCCCGCTGGTGACGGCGAGCGAACGTGACGCGCTTTACCGCTCATCCGAAGACTATCGCCTTGCCTGCGAGAAGGTTTCGGCAGCGCTGCTCGAGGCTATGGGCAACAACCCGGAGGGACATTGATGACCCTTGCTGTTGAAGAGTTAGCCGTGCCCGCCAGAACCGAGGGCCAAACACGGCGAAACGAATTGCTGTTGCGCGCCGGCGTCCCGGTCCTCGTGCTCGCCGTGATCGTTGTCATCTGGCATTTCGGTGTCGTCTGGTCTGGCGTGCCGCCCTACATTCTGCCGAGCCCTGTCGCTGTGGCCGGAGCGCTCTACAGCGATTGGGGCATTCTCTTCCCGGCGCTGATCGTGACCACCAAGATCACGATCATGTCACTTCTGCTGGCGCTCATCGGCGGTGTCGGCTTTGCGGTCTTCCTGGTTCAGTCCCGCTGGATCGAGCTTGCCTTCTATCCGATTGCGGTGGTGCTGCAGGTGACGCCGATCGTTGCGATTTCACCTCTCATCCTGATCTATGCACCGACGACCCAGGTCGCACTGCTGATCTGCGCCTTCCTTGTCGCCTTCTTTCCGATCCTTTCCAACATGGTGCAGGGTCTCAAGAGCGTGGACCACAACCTTCTCAATCTCTTCGATCTCTATGGCGCGTCGCGCTGGCAAACACTGATCTACCTGAAAATTCCGGCAGCGCAGCCTTACTTCATGACCGGCCTGCGCATTGGCGGGGGTCTTGCCCTGATTGCGGCCGTCGTTGCCGAGTTTGCGGCGGGCTCCGCAGGTGCTGGCTCTGGTCTCGCCTTCCGTCTTCTGGAAGCGCAGTTCCGCATGAACATTCCGCGGCTATTCGCTGCCCTCCTCATGCTCTCTGCGCTTGGCGTCGTCATATTCGCGGTGACGTCGTTCATCTCATGGCTCGTGCTGCACAGATGGCACGAAAGCAACCTGAAGCGGGAGAATTGACGCTGTGAATATGTTCGATGCCTTGCCGACGACGGGCGACTACGTGTTGCAGAACGCCACAGTTCCGCTGGTTGCGGTACAGGGTGTCGATGCCGCTGCTCAGGAAGGGCTCGCTTCCCTCGATATTGTCGTTTCGAACGGGCAGATCCAGCGACTCGTGCCGGGCGGTTTGGTTAATGAAAAGTTGCCTGCTGTCAACCTTACGGGGCGCATGGTCTGGCCGTGCTTCACCGACATGCATACCCATCTCGACAAGGGACATATCTGGCAACGCAATCCGAACCCCAACGGCACGTTCGAAGGTGCGCTGGAAACGGTGAAGGCCGACCGGGAAGCGCACTGGAGCGCCGCCGACGTCGCACGCCGCATGGACTTTTCGCTGCGCTGCGCCTACGCGCACGGCACGTCTCTGATCCGCACGCACATCGACTCGCTTGCCCCGCAGCACCGCATTTCCTTCCCTGTTTTCAGCGAGATGCGCGAACGCTGGAAGGGACGCGTCGACATGCAGGCCGCAGCGCTTTTCCCGCTCTATGCCATGGAAGACGATGCATTTTTCCTCGATCTTGTCGCCACGATCAAGGAGCATGGCGGTCTCCTGGGTGGTCTGACGCAGATGGGCCCAAACCTCAATACCGAGCTGGACCGCCTGATGCGTACAGCTTCGGATAACGGCCTCGATATTGACCTCCATGTGGATGAGACGGCCGACAGGGAAGTCCTGACGCTGAAAGCCATCGCAGAGGCTGCCATCAGGAACCGGTTTGCCGGAACCATCACGGTCGGCCATTGCTGCTCGCTTGCGCAGCAGGATGTGGACATGGCGGCACGAACCATCGATCTGGTGGCGAAGGCTGATCTGGCCGTGGTGTCGCTGCCCATGTGCAACATGTATCTGCAGGATCGACATGCGGGGCGGACGCCGCGCTGGCGGGGTGTCACGTTGTTCCAGGAACTGCGTGCCGCAGGCGTCAGGACGTCTGTCTCCTCCGACAATACTCGCGACCCGTTCTATGCATACGGTGATCTCGATCCTGTCGAAGTGTTCCGCGAAGCCGTTCGCATCCTGCATCTCGATCACCCGCTGACGGATGCCGCGGCGGTCGTCACCAAGACCCCGGCCGACGTGCTGGGTCGCGCCGACAAGGGACGGCTTGCCCAAGGTCAGGCGGCAGATTTCATCATTTTCGCGGCCCGCCGCTGGAGCGAGTTTCTCTCGCGGCCGCAATCCGATCGCGTGGTCGTGCGGGCTGGCAAGGCCATCGAACGTATCATTCCCGATTACGCGGAACTCGACGATACCCATGGAGCATGACAATGGCGGACTATGAAAAGATCAAGCGGGAACTGGAGGGCATCGCCCTGGAAGACCATCCTGCCCTGGTGAAACAGAAGAGCCGGGACTTCTACTGGTATTCGCCGATCCTCAAGAGCCAGCTCGACAACGTGACCGGTGATATCGTCGTGTCGCCTGCCAATGAGGAAGAGGTCGTCAGGACGCTCAAGGTCGCCTTCGCACATGGCGTTCCGGTCACGCCGCGTGGTGCAGGCACGGGAAACTACGGTCAGGCCATGCCACTGTCGGGCGGTATTGTCCTCAACATGGCCAACATGAATGCCGTGAAGCTCATTGCGCCCGGACGCGTGATTGCCGAGCCCGGTATCATCATGGCGGAGCTTGACCGCCAGACCAGGGCGCATTCCGGACAGGAACTGCGGTTCCATCCGTCAACAGCGCAGACGGCGACACTGGGCGGCTTCATTGCCGGCGGTTCGGGTGGAGTCGGTTCCATCACCTGGGGAGGTCTTCGCGACCTCGGCAACATTCTTCGGCTTCGCGTTGTCACCATGGAGGCCGAACCCCGCGTCATGGATCTCACCGGCTGGGATCTGCAGAAGGTAAGCCATGCCTATGGCACAAACGGCATCATCACAGAGATCGAGATGCCGTTGGCGCCTGCCTACGATTGGGTGGATGTTCTTGTCGGCTATGACGACTTCATGGGCGCCGTGCGCTTTGCCGATGCGTTGGCTCACTGCAACGGGGTTCTGACCAAGGAGATTGCGCCGATCGCGGCACCCATTCCCTTTGACTATTTCACCCGCCACAAGCCCTATCTCAAGGAAGGACAGTCTATCGTCGCGATCATGGTCGCTCCGCAGTCCATGGGCCCGTTCGAAGCTCTGGTTGCCCGCCACAAGGGCGATCTTCGCTTCCGGTCCGACAAGGTGGACAGCATGAAGGGCATTCCGCATGCCTATGAGCTTGCCTGGAACCATACGACGCTGCGTGCGCTGAAGGTCGATCCCAACGTCACCTACCTGCAGGTGCAGTATCCGGGACCCGATCACGTCGCAAAAGTCCAGAAGACTGTCGAGACATTTGGCGATGAAGTTGTCGGCCATCTGGAGTTCATCCGCTTCGATGGCCAGATCCAGTGTGCCGGATTGCCGCTCGTTCGTTACACGACGGCCGAGCGTCTCGAAGAGATCATGCGCATTCATGAAGACCTGGGCTGCCCGATCTTCAATCCGCACCGCTATACGCTGGAAGAGGGCGGCATGAAGCAGACGGATACTGTCCAGCTTGCCTTCAAGAAGGAAACGGATCCAATGGGTCTGCTCAATCCCGGCAAGATGATTGCCTGGGACAATCCGGACTTCGATTTTGCGTCTGGCAAGAACTATCTCTTCCCGGGCCTTGCCGCCTTCATGGAGGCGTGACGTGCGCGTTCTCGTCCTCTTCTCCCATCCGGTGCCGGATAGCTTCGGCGCGGCCCTTCACGCGCAGACGGTCGAGAGCCTCAAGGCCGCGGGTCACGAGGTTGATGATTGCGACCTCTATGCCGAGGAGTTCAATCCTGTCCTTTCGCGTCACGATCGAGAGATCTATCACACCTACCCGGAAAACACCGATCTGGTCGCGCCTTATGTGGAGCGGCTGCGCAAGGCCCAAGCTCTGGTCATCTGCACACCGGTCTGGAACTTCGGTTTTCCCGCCATCCTGAAAGGCTATTTCGATCGTGTCTGGCTACCCGGCGTGAGCTTCGAGCTTGTCGATGGCAAGGTTCAGTCGCGGCTTCGGCATATCCAGAAGCTCGGCGCCGTTCTGACCTACGGCGCAGATCCGTTCCGCGCCTTTGTGGCAGGCAATCCGCCGAAGAAGATCGTCAAGCGCGTGCTGCGGGCGCAGATCAATCCCGTTTCACCGGTCACCTTTCTTGCCCACTATGACATGAACCGCGCGACGCCTGAAACGCGTGCGCGCTTCCTCGAAAAGGTGAAGACTTCTTTCCTGAAATTCTGAAGGCGAACCATGAGGAAGACAATCAATCCAGCCAGTGTTCGCAAGCCGTTTGGTGCGTATAATCATGGACTTGTCGCACCAATCGGAGAGATCCTCGTAACCTCCGGACAGCTCGGAATCCTGCCTGATGACACAATTCCGGAGAGCGTCGAGGAGCAGGCCGTGATCTGCTTTGACGCCATCCGGGCGATCCTCGGCGAAGCTGGCATGAGCTTCGCCGATGTCATCCGCATCTCGGGCTTCGTGACGCGGCGTGAGGATTTCGCCCCTTACATGGCGGTGCGTGACCGCTACACGCTAGATCCCAAGCCGGTCTCCACGCTCATCGTCGTTGGAGGCTTTACCCGGCCCGAGTTCAAGGTCGAGGTCGAGGTGACGGCCTTGCGCAGCAAGGCCTGACCGCTTCACATCCTGACGATGGGCTTGATGGCCTTGCCGCTTTCAGAATCGTGGATTGCGGTGTTGATCTCGTCGAACGGATAGAAGGTCACAAGCTTGTCGAACGGGAAAAGTCCCCGCGCGTAGAGCTCCATCAACTCCGGAATGAACACGTCCGGATTGGATTCGCCCTCGACAATCCCGATTAGTCGGCGGCCACCTGACATGAAATGGGTTTCGTTCAGCTGAAGTTCCGCATCCGGACCCGAGGCGCCGAGAATGCCGCATGTCCCCTTGTTGGCAAGCGAAAGCACCGCCGAGCGGATCACGGCCGGAATTCCCGTGGTATCGAGCGCGAAATTGAGCCCGCGGCCGGTGATCTTCATGATTTCCGCCGTCGCATCCGTCTTACCGGGATTGATCGTATGCGTCGCGCCGAGCTCACTTGCGAGCGCAAGGCGGCCGTCGTTCATATCAACGGCAATGATCTTGGTCGCACCTACCACCCTTGCAGCCATGATCGCGGAGAGCCCGACTGACCCCGTGCCGAAGACGGCGAAGGACTTGCCGTGGCTGACCTGCAGCGCGTTCATGACAGCGCCCGCGCCCGTCTGCACGCCGCAGGCAAGTGGACCCAGAAGTTCAAGCGGTGCCGTGTCCGGGACCTTGACGACGTTCAGCTCGTTGCAGATCGCGTAGGTCGCAAAGGATGACTGGCCGAAGAAGTTGGAATGCACCTTTTCGCCCCTGGCCGAGAGGCTGGTCGATCCGTCGGCCCGGGTGGCGAAGAAGTTGCGCGGAAAGAATTCCTCGCAATAGGTGATGGTGTTTTCCTTGCAGCACTGGCACTGGCCGCACGAGGCAAAGGTCATGACGACCTTGTCGCCAGGCTTGACCTTGTAGACCGCCGAGCCGACTTTTTCGACGACGCCGGCACCCTCGTGGCCGAGCACGACGGGCAAAGGTGTCGGCAGCATGCCGTCGCGAACGACGAGGTCCGTGTGGCAAACGCCGGTCGCGACGACCTTCACCAGGATTTCGTTATCGCGGGGGTCTTCGATCTCGATGGTTTCGATGGAAAGAGGTTGGCGTGGCTCGCGGGCCACGGCGGCTTTGATCTGCATGGGTTCGCTCCGGATGGTTTGAGAATGTCGGGCGCGGCGATCCGCGCCCGATGAGGCTGTCGGAGATGTCAGAACGGGTAGGGTGTGGCGGTGTCCTTCACGGAAATCCACTTCCAGGTCGTGAATTCCTCGATGTCTGCGGGGCCGCCGATGCGGGTACCGTTGCCGGACTTGCGCGGACCGCCAAAGGGTGCAAACGGGCCGCCGTTTACCGTCTGGTCGTTGATATGAACCATGCCGACGTCGAGCTCATCGGCAATGCGCATGGCGCGGCCGGAATTGCCGGAGATGATACCTGCGGCAAGGCCATATTCGCTGTTGTTCGTGAGCTCGATCGCCTCTTCCTCGGTCTTGAACGTGGCAATGCAGGCAACGGGGCCGAACATTTCTTCGTGGAAGGCCAGCATGTCGGATGTAACGCCGGCCAGAACGGTGGCCGCGTAGAAGCGGCCGTCATGCGTGCCGCCGGCAAGCAGCTTCGCACCCTTGGCCACCGCGTCGTCGACGAGGCGCTGGATGTTGGCGACCTGTCCATCCGAGATGATCGGACCGAGTGCCACCTGATTGGTGGACGGATCGCCGACGGGCAGATGGCTCGCCTTGGCCACAAGCTTCTGGGTCAGGGCTGCTGCAATAGGCTCCTGGGCAAGAATAAGCCCCGTCGCCATGCAGATCTGGCCCTGATGCAGGAATGCGCCCCAGGCAGAGTTCGACGCCGCAATGTCGAGATCCGCGTCATCGAGCACGATCAGCGAGTTCTTGCCACCGAGTTCGAGCTGAACCTTCTTGAAATGCTTGCCTGCGACTTCGGCCACCTTGGAACCGCCATTGGCGGAACCCGTGAATGAAATCATGGCGATATTCGGATCCTTGCACATGGCTTCGCCTGCGTCAGCGCCGCCTGGCACAATTTGCAGGGCGCCCTTGGGCAGGCCTGCATCCTCGAATATGCGTGCGATGATGATCCCGCCGGAGATCGGCGTGCGTGGGTCCGGCTTGTGAACGACCGTGTTGCCAAGCGCGAGTGCTGCTGCGATCGATCGAACCGAAAGAACCAGCGGGAAGTTGAACGGTGAAATCACCCCAACCACGCCATGGGGAACACGCTGGGCGTAGTTGGTACGGTTGTCCATCGTGGGCAGCATCAGGCCGGTCGGCTGGGTCGCCAGCGTTGCGGCGTGGCGGATAAACAGCGCACCATGTTCGATTTCAATGGCTGCCTTCGGATAGATCGAGCCGGACTCACGCATGATCCACGGGATCAGCTCGGCGCCGTTTTCCTCCAGCAGGTCGGCAGCCTTGTTCAGGATCTTTGCGCGTTCCACGCCGGTTGTCTTGGCCCAGCTTTTCTGCACCTGTCGGGCTTCACCTGCCGCGCGGGCGATATCTGCCGGTCCGCCAATGCCGACGGTGGCGACGAGATTGCCGTTTGCCGGATCAATGACATTGGCGACACCGGCCGTTGTCTTGCCCCAGTCTGCAAAGAATGCGAGCCCCTGCCAGCGCTCCGCATCCAGGAAATTGTGGTTCTCGAGATTCATGATCCTGCCCTCCTCTGGCGATGACCTGCGAATTCCATTGGAAAGGGAGGTGCGGGCAAAGCTTCGCCGGCCGGTCAACCCGATGTTTTCGGGCGTGTCCGCTGCGTAGGCTTGAAAGTCAGGCCAGGGGCCTCCCGTCGACTCCTCTTTCGACGGAAGGAAATTTGCAAACGCTGTGCCAGTTTTCTGATCGACAGCTAAGCTATTGAATTAGCTAAATCTCTCTTCGAGACTCTATTTCAAGGTCGCTCTGGTATCGAATTAGAATTCACTATTTCATGAATATTTATCATTAAATAGTGAAATCAAAAGAGGGTGAACTGATGCCTGGGGAGCAGAAAATCCATCAACCACGGCCAACAAAGGGCATCTTGTTGGCCATGACGGTCATGTTCAGCACATTGGCGTCTAGCGGAAGGCTCGCCATGTAGACGATTGCCTGACCGACATGGGCAGTGTCCATAGTCGGCTCGCTCATGATGTCGCCATTCGCCTGAAGAATACCCGCGCTCATCCGCTTGGTCATGTCGCTGGCCGCATTGCCGATGTCGATCTGGCCGCAGGCAATGTCAAAGGCGCGCCCGTCAAGCGAGGTGGACTTGGTGAGTCCCGAAATCGCATGCTTGGTGGAGGTATAGGGCGCTGAATTTGGCCTTGGCGTGGTGGCCGAGATGGAACCGTTGTTGATGATACGTCCGCCGCGTGGCGTCTGCGCCTTCATGATCCGGAAGGCCTGCTGTGTGCAGAGAAATGCGCCAGTCAGATTGGCCGCAACGACGCGGTTCCACTCATCAAAGCTGATCTCTTCCAGTGGGACAGCCGCGTTTGAAACGCCAGCGTTGTTGACCAGCAGATCGAGCCGGCCGAAACGCGCGGAAACAGCATCGAAAAGCGCACGCACCGAGTTTGGATCCCCCACGTCTGCGGTCAGACCCACGACTTCGCCGCCCGTCGCAGCCGCGATTGAAGCGGCTGCCTCATCCAATACCTCCTGCCGGCGGCCCGCGATGACGACGGTCCAACCCGCCGCGCTCAGGGCGCTGGTGATCGCCTTGCCGATCCCCGTTCCGCCGCCGGTGACGAGTGCTATCTTGCTTGCGGTCATTGCTGTTTCCTCCCGAATGGTCACAAACGTCTCCGGCAAAATGCCGGTTCAAAATGCCTTGAAGTGGGCAAGCCAGCCGAGGCTGTCCTCGGTCTTGCCCTGTGGTCTGTATTCCGCACCGATTGCGCCGTCATAGCCAAGGGTGCGGAAGCGCCGGAGCAGAAAGGCATAGTCGAGTTCACCCGTCGAGGGCTCTCCACGGCCCGGAACGGCTGCGATCTGAACGTGACCGATGATCGGCAGGAGCGATGCGAACCGCTCCGCCACGTTTCCTTCCGTTTTCTGCACATGATAGCAGTCGAACATCAGCTTGAGATTATCGAGGCCCAAGGCGCCGATGATTTCTGCCGCCTGGCCCGTCGTGCCGAGGAAGTAACCCGGCGCATCTGCTGCGTTGAGAGGTTCAATCAGGATGGTGATCTCGTGGGCAGCGGCGGCCTCAGCGGCAAAGCGAAGATTGGCACAATAGGTTTCGTAGGCCTCTTGCCCGCTTGCGCGGCCAGCCATGACATGGACCCTGCGCGCGCCAGTTTCTTTTGCATATTCAATGGCCTGCAGGATTGCGGCGCGAGCGGCGTCGGCGCGCTGCGGAACCGCGGCAAGGCCGTTTTCGCCATCGCGGACATTGCCCCGAACTGTGTTGAGGCTCAGCAAGGGAAGCCCCGTCTCATCAAGTGCAGCCCTCATCTCGGCAAGGGGCACATGAAACGGATCGTGACACTCGACGGCATCAAACCCTGCGCGGGCTGCCGCGCGAACGGCGTCGGGCAGGGATAGTTCGGTCCACAGAAAACCGAGATTTGCCGAAAACTGGATCATGGCTCCATAAAGCCGGGTGGATGACAGGTGTCAACCGGATCGATCCACTCGGCACGTCGTAAGCCGTTGCCGCTTCATGGAAGGTGGAACATCTTTGCGAGTTCGACTTCCACAGGCTTGTTCGTTTCGTCCGTTTCCATGATATCGGCCATGAAATCCCACCATTTTCGCACGATCTGGTTGGATGGGATTGACGCCATCGTGTGGTCATGCGGTCGCTTGAGGATCGCAAACAGGTGGTTGGTTTCAGGATCGAGCCATATCGAATAGTCCGAGACGCCTGCATCACGAAGGATCTTGGCAAGTTCCGGCCAGATCTCGTCGTGCCGCTTCTTGTATTCTTCGGCCTGACCCGGATTGAGGTTCATGCGGAAGGCGTAGGTTTCGATCATAGGCTTTCCTTTCGATCCGATATTATCAGGCCCGTGTGTTCCAGGCTGAGGCGTATTCGAGCAGCAGCGGATCGGGTTCGACGGGCTTGGCAGTCATGGTTCCCGACTTGCTCGCTGCTGTGGCGGATTCAAGCGTTGCGAGGCACGCTGCACCATAGCTCGTGCCGGTGAGGCCGCTATCGCCCTTCAGCGGTCGCGTTCCGCGAAGCTGGGCAAGCATATCGAGATAGGCTTCATTGCGCGAAAAGGGGCCTTCGACCACGACCGGGCCTTCAGCGCCGGTGAGATCGAGGGAAACATTGGTCATCAATGCAAGATAAAGTGAAACGACAAGCAGTTTTTCGCCTGGCGTCAATGCTTCCGGCGCGACTGACCAGCGGGCGGCCTTGTCCGGAAATGGCCCGGAACCGGCCGGCAGCGAGGGCAGCAACACGACCTTTTCGCCGAGAACACGTTGACGATCGGCTGCAGTGATTTCGGCCCGGCTGTCTGCTCCCGAAAGCTCGAAGGCCCGCCCGCCCATGAAGCGCGATGAGGGTACGGGCCCACCGAGCGCATTCACATTAATCAGCGTATCGCGCGCCTCATCCAGTGCGACCTGCCGCCCGCCCATGCTCATGACAATGACCCAGGTGCCGGTTGAGACGACTGAAAACGGTGTCTGTCGGGCAATGAGATGCGGCAGAAGCGACGCGTTGGAATCATGAATGCCGGAATAGACCGGGAGACCGCTCGGCAGGCCGAGCGCAGCCGTGAGATCGGATTTCAAAGGACCGAGGATCGCAGATGCTGGCTTGATGGGTGGCATCAATCTGGTCCAGCCGAGCTCCCCGACCATCGACGAATAGGTATTGGCGTAGGGGTTCCAGAGGTCTGTGTGAACGCCGAGAGACGTCGTTTCAGATGCGATTTCGCCGGTCAGTCGGAATGCCCAGTATTGCGGATAGGGCAGGCACCAGCGCGCACGCGCAAACGCATCCGGAAAGGTTGTTGCCAGATAATGCAGCTGTGCCCCGACATTCAGCCCCATCGGGAGCCGGGGCGAGCCTGTTTCGCTGAATTTTGGACGGATCGCATTGTAGACATCCGCAAGTTCATCAGGCCCGGTGTCCTCATAATCGAGGACCGGCATGGCGAGTTCGCCGTTCTCATCCAGAAGCACGAAGCAGGCACCATGTGTGGTTATAGAGATCGCCTCGAAACCATGCCGCTCATGGAGTGTCGCCAGCGACTCGCGAAAGAAATTCCAGATCGCCTCCGTGTCGAAATGTCGATAGGGCGGTCCGGGGAGCGGCGCATTCGGCTTCGAGATCACATCGATTTCGCGCTCGCTGGCAAGATCGAAAACGACGGTCTTGATGTTCGTCTTGCCGATATCGAGCACAGCGATGCGGGAATGTTTGGCCATGCGTCAGAACCTCAAGCCTTTCGACGGCGACGGAACTTGTTGACGAGCGCAGGCACTGCGATGACAGTGATCAGCAGCAGCCCGATAAAGATCGACATGACGATGCCAGGCACGTTGAGAAGGCCGAGGCCGAACGTCACGAGGCCCATGATCAACGCAGCAATCACAACGCCCTGGATCGTCCCAGCCCCGCCGAGAATGGAGACGCCGCCGAGCACCACCATGGTCACGGCTTCAAGTTCCCAGCCTGCCGCAATCGAAGGCCGGGTAGAATCGAGCCGGGAGGTCAGAAGGACCGATGCGATGCCAGACATCAGCCCCGTCAGCAGGAAGAGGATGAATTTTACGCGTTCGACGCGAATGCCCGAGAAGCGCGCAGCCACGTCATTGTTGCCGATTGCGAACACCTGCCGCCCGAAATTGGTTCGGTGGAGGAGCACGTAGTAGAGCAGCGAGAAGAGGATGAAGAGCGCGAACTCGAAAGAAAAGACCCAGAAGACATAGCCCTGGCCAAAATAGGCAAAGCTTGCCGGGTAGCCTTTGAAGGCCTGATCGCCGAGCACGATGTAGGAGATGCCACGGAAAAAGCTCATCGTGCCGATGGTGACGACGATCGATGGAAGACCGAGACCGGTGACGAGAAAGCCGTTAAATGCACCACAAATCAGTCCGGTGGCGATGCCAATTGTCAGCAACTCTGGTGTATTTGCGCCATATTGCAGCGCCAAACCCATCATGGTCGAGGCCAGCGCGATGATCGAGGCGACAGAAAGGTCGATCTCACCGGCGATGATCAACAGCGCCATGGCCAGCGCGATCAGCACCTTTTCGGTGAAGTTGAACGTCGCATCCGAAAGCGACCAAGGCGACAGAAAATAGGGCGAGGCCAGCGAATTGATGATGAACAGAACGACGCCTACAACAATCAGCAGGCTCGGCCATGAAAGAAGCGCCGAACGCAGAGGCGTGCCGAGCCGGTCAGGAATGTGGCGGGTTTCGGTGGATTGCAGGCTCATGCTGCCGTCTCCGCTTGTCTGAGAATGAGGCGCTGCCCGCGCTTTGCGCCGCGCCCGTTGAGGACGACAGCCAGGATGATGGCTGCGCCGGAGATCGCCATCTGCCAGAAGGGCGAGATGTTGATGACGGGCAGCGCGCCGTTGATGACACCGAGAAAGATGGAGCCCAGCACTGCGCCCGCAACGGTGCCGACCCCACCGGAAATCGAAATGCCCCCGATGACGCAGGCTGCAACCACGGTCAATTCATAACCGCGCGCTACCTCGACTGAGCCAATGACATAGCGCGAGACCCAGAGATAGCCGCAGAAACCCGAGAGAAGACCGGAAATGCAGAAGGCATAGAATGTTGTCTTGCCGACATCGATGCCCGCATAGACTGCCGCGGTCGGGTTGACGCCGACGGCATAGAACGAGCGGCCGAGCGATGTGCGGGACATCAGAACTACGAAAACGGCGACAATGGCGACGGCGTACCAGATCAGAAGCGGCAGGCCGAGGAAATCAATGCGCGTGAAGGCGACGAACGAGGGTGAGAAGGCATCCGCGTTGACCCATTGTCCGCCGGCGATGAGGAATATCATCCCACGATAGATGGTAAGCGAGCCGAGCGTCACCACGATTGCAGGAATTCCGAGCCTCCAGATGAAGACGCCGTTCAGCATGCCGAGCAGAAGTCCGCAGGTTGTCGCGATCAGCATCAGGGCGGGAACCGGCACGCCAGGTGCTGCCTTGTTGATCAGGGCGACGATCATCCCGGATAGCGCCAGATTCGACGCCATGGAAAGGTCGATCGAGCGGGTGAGGATGACGATCATCTGGCCAAGCGCCAGGATCATCAGGATCGATGAGTCTTCGACAATGCCGGCAAAGCGCTCGGGCGTCGCGAATCCCGGGGCGCGCATGTTGGTGGCGAAAATCAGGGCCGCGATCAGAACCGCCAGCCAGAATTCGCGCAGTTTGATGATCTGCCTCATGCCGCTTCTCCAATGCCTGCCGCCGCCCGGACCAGCGCTTCCGGCTTCAGATCGGGGTTATTCTCAAATTCCGTGACAATCCGACCTTCGCGCATGACGACGATGCGATCGCTCATGCCCATGATCTCGGGTAGCTCCGAGGAGACCATGATGACGGCAAGCCCCTGCGCGGCGAGTTCCGACATGAATTCATGCACGGCGGCCTTGGAGCCGATGTCGATGCCCTTGGTTGGCTCATCGAGGATGATGACGCGGGGCTTGGTCGCAAGCCATTTGGCAATCACGACCTTTTGCTGGTTGCCGCCTGAAAGATTGCCGACGTTCTGGTCAAGCGATGCGGCGCGCAGGTCCAGCCGCTCGGTGTATTCGCGTGCCAGCTTGAACTCTTCCGCAAGCCGCAGGAAGCCATTCCTGGACGTTTTCTTGAGTGAGGCGAGCGTTACGTTCTGGAAGATCGGCAGGCCTGTAACTGCGCCCTGCTTGCCACGATCCTCGGGCACGTAGACGATGCCCTTTTCGACCGCTTGTGCCGGCGAACGGATGACCGCGACATTGCCGTCGATGCGCACTGCACCTTTCGATGGCTTTGTAATGCCGAAGAGCGATTGCATGACTTCGCTGCGACCCGCGCCAACGAGGCCGTAAAAGCCCAGGATTTCGCCTTCGCGCAGCGAAAAGCCGATGTCGTCGAACTCTGTCGGGTGGCAATAGCCGACGACCTTGAGAACCTCGGCTCCGGGGTTCACCTGCTTTTTCGGGAAAACCTGGTCGACCGAGCGGCCGACCATCATGCGGACGATTTCCTGTTGCGACGTTTCCTTCAACAGGCCTTCGCCCACCATTTCGCCGTCGCGGAAGACGGTGTAGCGGTCCGCAATGCGATAGATTTCGTCGAACTTGTGCGAGATGAAGAGGATCGCCTTGCCTTGCGATTTCAGGAGTTCGATAAGCTCGAAAAGATCCTGGATCTCCTTGTAGGAGAGGGCAGCCGTCGGCTCGTCCATGATGACGACCTCGGCATTGACCGAAAGTGCACGCGCGACAGCCACCAGATGTTTGTTTGCGATCGACAGATCCTTGAGCTTGGTCTCGGGGGCGATGTGAGCGGCGCCGATGTCCGAAAGCAGGGCCTTGGCGCGTCCGTTCATCGTCCGCCAGTCAATCAGCTTCAGGGAACTTCGCGGCGCATGACCGAGAAAGATGTTTTCCGCCACGGAAAGTTCGTCGAACAGAACCGTTTCCTGATGGATGGCGGTGATGCCGGCCTGAAAGGCCGCGTGCGGAGAGGTGAGCACGACCGGCTTGCCCGCAACACGGATTTCGCCTTCGTCCGGCTGGTAGATGCCGGTCATGGTCTTGACCAGCGTCGACTTGCCAGCGCCGTTTTCGCCAATCAATGCAGTGACTTCGCCGGGATAGAGGCTCAGGCGCACCTTGTGGAGCGCACGCACGCCGGGGAAGGACTTCGAGATGTCCGACAGCTCAATCTTCGGCTCTTTGGAAATGGTCATCGGCTCGGGTCCGGTCTGTCTTCTTGGATATGTCGAGGGGATAAAAGGAAAGCCGGTAAACCGGCTTTCGCATGATCTGGATCGTGCGGCGGACGTTTAACGGTCTGCCGCTGTAGCCATCCCGGGGCTCAGTAGATTTTCGAGAACTTCTCGATGTTCGACTTGTCGAACTGGTAAGGCGCAGCCATGGCTGCCGTGTTGTTCTCGTCTAGCTTGATCGAGCCAACCTTGCCGAGAGAGAAGGACGCACCCGACTCGGCCTTCTTGCCCTTGATCAGCTGGTCGGAGATGTAGACGGCCGAGTAGCCCAGATCGATCGGGTTCCACAGCGCGACGCCCTGCGATGCACCGTTGTCGATGAACTTCTTGAACTCGGACGGCAGAGCAAGGCCCGTGACGTTGATCTTGCCGATCAGCTTCTGGTCGGTGACGACCTGAGCGGCGGCAACGACGCCGACGGTGGTCGGTGCGATGATCGCCTTGAGGTTCGGATAGGACGAGATCAGACCCTTGGCTTCGTTGGTGGACTTGACCGAGTCGTCGTCGCCGTAGACGACGGCATCAAGCTTGATCTTCGGGAACTTCTCCGGAAGCACCTTCTTGGCGGCTTCGATCCAGGAGTTCTGGTTGGCAGCCGTCGAAGAGGCGGACAGGATGGCCACTTCGCCGCCGTCCGGCAGGTGGTCAGCAGCCAGCTTGATGATCGTTTCGCCGATGAGGCCCGTGTCCGACGGGTTGAGGTGCATCATGCGGCCGTCCTTGGCCACGCCCGAATCCCATGAAATGACCTTGATGCCGCGATCCATGGCCTTCTTCAGCGCCGGTACGAGAGCGTCGGGATCGTTCGCCGAGATCGCGATCGCGTCGACCTTCTGGGCGATCAGCGAATTGATGATTTCGATCTGCCCTTCAGCCGTTGCCGATGTCGGGCCGGTGTAGATCACCTCGACGTCGCCCAGCTCCTTGGCTGCATCCTGTGCGCCCTTGGCTGCGGCGTCGAAGAAGCCGTTGCCGAGCGACTTGACGACCAGGGCAATGCGCTCCCCAGCCGAAGCCTGTCCTGCCAGAAGGGCAGCAGCGATGGCTGTCGAGATTGCAAGTTTATGCATAAGTTTCATGTGTAGTCCTCCCGTTGAAGTTCTCCCCGGCTGGCATCACGCCACGACCGAGGCCTGTTCCTTTGCTATTTTATCCGCGATGATCAGACTGACGCCTGCGTCTTCAAGCATCTGCCGGTCCTCGTCGCGAATTCCGTCATCAGTGATGATGGTGGTCACGCGATCCAGCGGGCAGAGCACCAGGCTGGAGCGCTTTTTGAATTTGGATGAGTCTGCAAGCACGACCAGCTCGTCCGCCTGACCGATCAGTTTCTGTTCGGCCTGGATCAGCAGCGGATCTGCTTCCATAAGTCCGAGTTTGCTAAGACCCTGAGCACCCATGAACATGCGCTTGGCGTAGAAATTGCGCGTCACATCGTTTTCGAAAGGGCTCAGAATGATGTTCTGCTCGCGATAGAGCACGCCGCCTGAAAGCATGATCGTGTTCTTCGAGTTCTTCAGCAGATGTTCCGCAATCGGGAACGAGTTGGTGAAGATCTGCATGCGGCGGGCAGCCAATAGATGCACCATCTGGAATGTGGTGGTGCCTCCGTTGATGATGATCGGATCGCCATCGGCGCAGAGCTCGACCGCCTTCAGCGCGATTGCGCGCTTCTGAGCGATATTGATCGTTTCGTTGACGGAGAAGGGTCGGCCCGCCAATCCGGGGAACTGGGGTGGATTGATCGCCTCGGCGCCGCCGCGAACCCGGCGCAGCTTTTTCTGCACATGCAGCGTCGCAATGTCCCGGCGGATCGTCGCTTCAGACGATTCCGTCAGTTCAACCATCTCGCCCACGGTCACCACAGGCTTTTCCTGGACCGCTGACAAGATGATGCGATGGCGCTCTTTCTCGTGCATGAATTTCCTCCCTGTCACAAACATTTTCACTGATTTTTAAAGTTGTCAATCACAATCGATCAGAAATAATCATTTTGCAGTGCAATATGATTGAAAATGATCGAAAGCGATTGACTTCAAGCAAATTTTGCAGCATCGATACCGCAAAACTCGGAAACATGCGTGTTGCGCAGGGAGGAAGATATGTCGACACCCGAGGCCGGTTCACGGCTGAAAAACCTGTGGGATCATGCTCGTGCCAGCGGCATGAGCGAGCCCGAACTTCTCCTCTATCGCTCCAATCTGCTGGGCTCGGACAAGCGGATCACCAACTATGGCGGTGGCAACACGTCGGCCAAGGTGATGCAGAAGGACCCCCTCACCGGTGAAATGGTCGAGGTTCTCTGGGTCAAGGGCTCGGGCGGCGATGTCGGCACAATCAAGATGGACGGTTTCGCAACCCTCTACATGGACAAGCTCCGGGCACTGAAGGGCATTTATCGCGGCGTCGCCTTTGAAGACGAGATGGTGGATTACCTGCCGCATTGCACCTTCAATCTCAATCCGCGCGCTGCCTCGATCGACACGCCCCTTCACGCCTACGTGCCGAAGCCCCATGTCGACCACATGCATCCGGATGCCATCATCGCAATTGCGGCTTCGGCCAATTCGCGTGAGCTGACAAAAGAGATTTTCGGCGGCGAGATCGGCTGGCTACCCTGGAAGCGTCCAGGCTACGAGCTGGGTCTCTGGCTTGAGAAGTTCTGCCTTGAAAATCCGACCGCACGCGGCGTCGTACTGGAAAGCCACGGCCTCTTCACCTGGGGCGATACGGCGGAAGAATCCTATCTGACGACGATCGAGATCATCTCGCGCGCCATGGAATGGTTCGAAAAGAAGATTTCGGGTCCGGTTTTCGGCGGAGCAAAGGTTCAGTCGCTTGCCGCCGACAAGCGTCGCGAGGTTGCGGCAGCTCTCATGCCCGTCATCCGCGGCATGATTTCCGCCGCCGAACCGAAGGTCGGCCACTTTGATGATGGCAGCGCGGTTCTCGAATTCGTGTGCTCGAATGAACTCAAGCCGCTTGCGGCACTTGGCACGTCCTGCCCGGACCATTTCCTGCGCACCAAGATCTGCCCGCTGGTGATCGACTTTGATCCGGCCAATCCTGATATCGCCAAGACGCTGGCCGGTCTGGAAGCCGCGATTGCCGAATATCGTGAGGGTTACAAGGCCTATTACGAGCGTTGCAAGCACGACAATTCGCCCGCGATCCGCGATCCGAATGCGGTTGTCTACCTCGTTCCCGGGGTTGGCATGATCACCTTTGCCAAGGACAAGGCAACGGCGCGCATTTCGGGTGAGTTCTACGTCAACGCCATCAACGTGATGCGCGGTGCGTCTTCCGTCTCCACCTATGTGGGGCTGCCCGAGCAGGAAGCGTTCGACATCGAATACTGGCTGCTCGAAGAGGCCAAGCTTCAGCGCATGCCGAAGCCGAAGTCGCTTGCCGGCCGTGTGGCGATCGTCACCGGCGGTGCCGGAGGCATCGGCGCGGCGACCGCGACCCGGCTTCTTTCGGAAGGTGCATGCGTGATGCTCGCCGATATCGACGCGAATGCGCTCAAGGAAACCGCCGAGGCACTCTCGAAGCGCTTTACCGGCGATGTCGTGCGCACCGTCGAGATGAACGTCACGAGTGAGGCTGCCGTCGCAGCTGCCTATGCCGATATGGCAGTGGAGTTTGGCGGAGCCGACATCATTGTTTCGAATGCCGGGATCGCTTCCTCTGCGCCGATCGAGGAAACCTCGCTCGACCTTTGGAACAAGAATATGGCCATCCTGTCGACGGGCTATTTCCTGGTTTCGCGGGAAGCATTCAAGCTCCTGAAGTCGCAGAAAATGGGTGGTTCGGTGATTTTCGTCGCCTCCAAGAATGGTCTCGCCGCGTCGCCGAATGCTTCTGCCTATTGCACCGCAAAGGCTTCCGAAATCCATCTGGCCCGCTGCCTGGCGCTGGAAGGTGCCGGCGATGGCATCCGGGTGAATGTCGTCAATCCTGACGCTGTTCTGCGCGGTTCCAAGATCTGGTCCGGTGAGTGGCTGAGCCAGCGTGCCTCGACCTACCAGACCGACAAGGATGGCCTTGAGGAAATGTATCGCCAGCGCTCCATGCTGAAGCGTTCGGTTTTCCCGGAAGATATCGCCGAAGCGATTTACTTCTTCTCGTCCGACGCGTCTTCGAAGTCGACTGGCAATATCGTCAATGTCGATGCCGGCAACGTTCAGGCGTTCACGCGGTAAGGCTTTGAGGGAGGATCAATGATGAGCATGATCGACGCGGGCCTTGTTGGCTCCGAAAATGACAAGTCGCTTGCTGCACTGAAAAGCGACTACGACAATCTCGGCGAAGTCCTTGCCCGGCGGGGCGTTGACATCGGCTGGGTGAAGCAGAAGGTCAAGGACTATGGCGTTGCCGTGCCCTCATGGGGCGTTGGAACGGGTGGAACGCGGTTTGCGCGCTTTCCCGGTCGCGGTGAACCGCGCAACATCTTCGACAAACTGCAAGACTGCGCTGTCATCCATCAGCTGACGCGCGCGACGCCAACTGTGTCGCTCCACATTCCGTGGGACAAGGTCAGCGACCTGAAAGGTCTGAAGGAACGCGGCGATGTGCTGGGCCTCGGCTTCGACGCAATGAATTCGAACACGTTCCAGGATCAGGTTGATCAGGCGCATTCCTACAAGTTCGGCTCGCTGAGCAACGCGGATGCGGCCACCCGTGCCCAGGCCGTCGAGCACAACATCGAATGTATCGAGATCGGCAAGGCGCTGGGTTCCAAGGCGCTGACGGTCTGGATTGGCGATGGCTCCAACTTCCCCGGCCAGAGCCACTTCACGAAGACCTTCGAACGCTATCTCGATGCGATGAAGGCGATCTACAAGGCGCTGCCGGAAGACTGGCGGATCTTCTCCGAGCACAAGATGTATGAACCGGCCTTCTACTCGACGGTCGTTCAGGACTGGGGTACGAACTACCTGATTGCGCAGGAACTGGGCCCCAAGGCCTTCTGCCTGGTGGACCTCGGGCACCATGCCCCGAACGTGAATATCGAAATGATCGTGGCGCGTCTGATACAGTTCAAGAAGCTTGGAGGGTTCCACTTCAACGACTCCAAATATGGCGACGACGATCTGGATACGGGTTCGATCGATCCCTATCGTCTTTTCCTCGTGTTCAACGAGCTGGCCGATGCCGAGCTTTCCGGCGCGCCGGGCTTCAATCCGGCCCACATGCTGGATCAGAGCCACAACGTGACGGATCCGATCGAAAGCCTGATGTCGAGCGCCATGGAAGTTTCGCGTGCTTATGCGCAGGCGTTGATTGTCGATCGCAAGGCGCTTGGAGCCTATCAGGAAGGGAATGATGCGTTGATGGCGTCCAATACTCTGAAGCAGGCCTTCCGCACGGACGTTGAGCCGATACTCGCCATGGCCCGCCTCGAAAGCGGCGGTGCGGTCAACCCGATTGCTGCCTATCGGGCATCAGGCTACCGCGCCAAGGTTGCTGCCGAACGACCTGCAGTCACCGGTTCGGGCGGTGGGATCGTCTGAAGATTAAGCCCAGGCAAGTACAACGATGCGTGGCTGCGTGATGAATGCGAGGCGGAAGATGCGTCCATCTCGCATGGTCGCCGTGCGAGCGATCAGATCAATGGTCACGTCTTCAAAACCCAGAACTTCGCGCGAAGCCGGGAAGGCGGCCTTGTAGGCCGCCTCCTTCGCCGAAAAGACGAGCTTGCTGGCAATCGGGTCGGCATTGTCGCCGATTCTGTCCAGAGGACCCGTCACCAGTTGCTGCACATCGTCGGTCAACGGTTCGGCCGGTTCGATATCAATCCCAATCGACGTGAATGTCGTGGCCGGCGCAATCGCGGCGATGGCAAACGCGTCGTCATGCGCCAGCGATCCTACGATGCCTGGAGGCCAGACAGGTGCACTATCCCTGTCGCGCAGAATGGCCGAAGATCTGAAGCCGAGATTGTTCAGCAGCCTCCGGGCTATGTTGCGGGCGGCTCCGCTTTCGCGCAGGCGGCGCTCGTGCGTGGTCCTGATCGTTTCCCGTTCGGCGGGCAGGAGCCATTTCTGATCGTCCCCGCCAATCCGCCCACATCGTATATGAAGCCCTTCAGGCGAGAGGCTGGCGATCGCGGCGTTGATCCCGGTCACCAATTCGTCTTCGTCCCTTGGCAGAGCGGTTCGGTCGAGTTTGAGGATCGCGATCATCTCTCCGTCTTCATCCAGCCCTTGCTCGACAAAGCCTGCCGATGCGTAAAGCGTGCGGGCGGGTGTGTTTTCCGGTTCGTAGCAGATGCTGATCTGCCGGACCTGTGGAAGCGCAGAGATTTCCTGAAGTGCTGCATCGAGCGCCTCGCGGCCCAGTCCTCGACCCTGAAAGTGATGATCGATCATCAGGCGGTAGAGCCGCGCGTCGCCGTCGTCATCGGGCGTTTCATACATGAGGAACCCGACCAGACTGTCGCCGAGCATTACGCCACGTGGTCGAGCATCAGGATCGGTCGATGCCTCTTCGAGCGACTCTGCATTGCTGGCGACAAGATTTTCCTGCCCCGGAAAAAGCGTCAGCGCCGCAATCGCGGCGCTGTTTGTTTCGTTGACCGGAACGAGGCGAACCGTGCCGGTCATGATGTCAGGACTTGCGGCGGGCGGCCGCTTCCCAGACCGGGGTCACAGCGCGCAGCAGCTTCGCCGGGTTGCCACGCCAGATGGTGTTCGGTTCGATGACCTCACCCTTCATCACAAAGCAATCTGTGTCGGCAATGGAACCGTCACCCATGACGACACCGTAGTGAACGAACGCGGCCGGAGCGACTGTGCAGCCGTTGCCGATGCGGATGTAATCCGACTTGAAGGCGCCTTCCTCCAGCGAGTGGGCCTGGATCACGCAGCCCTCGTTCAGCGTTGCGTCGTCACCGATTTCGACAAGCGAGCGTTCGGTCAGGTTGCTGCCGCCGTCATAGACACGCGCGCCGACCTTGACGCCGAGCGCACGGTAGATGAGCGGGCGGAAGGGCGTCCCGGTGAATAGGGCGGTGATCGGCGAATCCGACAGCTTCCAGTGACGTTCGTGGTTCCAGAAGGCGGGCTCGTAGATGGTTGTGACGAGCGGCTTCAATCGGCCGAAGCCAAGGCTTGCCCGCTCGACAATAACGTAAAACACGATGCCGAAGGCGGACGTGATCATGGTTGCCACGAAAAGCGCAGTGCCTGCCCATTCCGTATAGTAGTTGAGTGCACGGTCCCATGCGGCGAGCGTCACGAACAGCATGAGCCACTGCGCACCCAGGAACATCGCTGCCGTGGCCACATTGTGCCGGTTCTTCTGTGGCAGCCGACGCAGGCGGTCTTCCTCGCTGATGCCCTGGATGAGTTCACGGTCGCGCTTGACCATGCGCGGGATTTCAAACGGCGGGGAGCCGAGAAGGCCGACATTCTCGCGTACCGGGCCTTCGACAGGCACCATGACCTTGGTGCCGAGCAGCACGTTGTTACCGGTGCGGCCATTCGGCGGGTAGTAGATGTTGTTGCCGAAATAGTTGTCGTCGCCGATGCGCGTATGGTGCAGCCGGAAGGTCGAGGCGGACTCGTCCTTGTTGATCATGTACAGGCCGTCCGAGACCATCGTCTTGCTGCCGATTTCGCTCAGGAACGGGTTGTCATGCTGCGTATTCGTGCCGAAGTTCGAGCCGGTCTGAACCCATTGGTTCAGGTTCCAGCCAAGAGCGCGAATGTAGTAGACGATCGCCGAACTGTCGCCGAACAGCAGGTTGAGCAGGCGCGAGTTGCTGAACGTTTCCGTAACCGACTGCATCCAGTAGGCAAGGCCGTACATCGAGTAGGTCTTGCCCTCCTTGAGGAACGGACGGAAAAGACGCGGCAGGACAAGCGCTCCAAAGAGCGCAGCAATCAGGATCCCGATTTCTGACATCGTCGTGCCCACGGCGACGAGGCCGATCGTTTCCTGATAGTCGTCGGCGACGTTTTCCCAGTATGTCTGCAGGATCAGCGGCAGTGGCGTAACGATGGTAAAGAGGCCAACAAGTTGCAGCACTTCGTAGGAAATGCGGCGTGCCTTTGACAGCGTTACCCCACGGACCTGGCAATAGTCCGCGTCGCTCTTGATGGCCGGAGAGCCGTGCCAGTGTTCGCCATCCGGGATAACCTGTCCGCGCTGCAGCGATGAGCCATGTCCCAGCTGCGTGCGCTCACCCATCTTCGTGTCGATATCTATGGCCGAGCCGACGCCGACAAACGAATCCTTGCCGATATTGATGCGGCCCGTGTGGATGTAGCCTGCCTGCGCGCGGAAGCCGAGAATGATCGATTCCTTGCGCAGGATTGTGTTCTCGCCGATTGATATCAGGTCGGTGCAAACCGGAACGGAGCGGCATTCGATGACCGTGCTGCGGCCGAGCTGCGCGCCGAGAAGCCGGAGATAAAGGCTGTAGAGCGGGCTGCCGCGGAAGAGCACGACCGGAGCGGACCGGATCAGGGTCTTCACCACCCAGAAGCGGTAATAGCGCCAACCCCAGATCGGGAAAATTTCTTCCTTCCAGCGTCCGACGAGCAGCCATTTCGCTGCGATGGCAAAGCCCGACATGCTGAAGAAGATGGCACCGGAGAGAACCACGCAACGGATATAGAGTGCAAAGGGGTCGTCCAGCTTTTCATAAAGCCAGTTCAGACCGTAGTTCAGGAGCCACAGGCCGACATAAGTGTAGACGCCGAAGAAGGCGAGCTGCGCAGCGCCCGTCAGCCAGTAGGCAAAGTTCGATGCCCGGTGCGTCATCACCAGCTCGTCGGCGATGGTGCCGGTGTCTTCCGCACCACCCAGATATCCGGCAAGCTCACCGATCGTCGGGTAGCGATAGATATCGCGCATCGATGTGGTGGCCCAATCCTTGCGCGTGCGGACCCGCGAACAGAAACGGGCGAGCAACAGGGAATTGGCACCCAGGTCGTCGAAGAAATTGTCCTCGACATAGACTTCGTCGGTCTTCAGGACCTCCGACAGCGCGGCGGCGAGAAATTTCTCGTCTTCCGACTGCGGCAGGAACTTCGAGCGGTTGTCGGAAACCCTGCCCATGGTGGGCTTCGGAAGGCGGCGTGTGTCGATCTTGTCGGAGACCGTCATCGGAAGCGCGTCAAGCTGCTCCAGGAAGGCCGGGACCATGTAGTCGGGCAGGCGACGCTTCATTTCGCGCGCCAGATCGGCACGTTCGATCGGATCTACGCCAGACTTCAGCGCAAAATAGCCAACGAGTTCAACGCGGCCCGGCTCGAGTTCGAAGGTCGTGACGGCAGCCTGTGCAATCGAGGGATGATCCAGAAGCACTGCCTCGATTTCGCCGGTTTCGATGCGATAGCCGCGGATCTTGACCTGCGTGTCGATGCGGCCGTGATATTCGATTTCACCGTCGGCGTTCACGACACCAAGGTCACCGGTGCGGTAGATGCGCTTGTGAGGATTGTTCGGCAGGTCGAGGAAATCCTCGATGAACTTCTGCGAGGTCAGTTCTTCGCGATTGAGATAGCCGACAGCAACGCCAATACCGCCGATGCAGATTTCACCCATTTCACCGGGCTTGACGACTTCCGGCTTTTCCGCATCGAGTATGACGATCGAATAGGTCGGCAACGGAATGCCGATGGTCACCGGCTTGTCGGCAGTCAGCTCGGTCATCGTCGCGGTGACGGTCGCCTCGGTCGGACCATAGGTGTTGAGGATCTTTCGATCCGGGCTTGCCCAGCGCACGACCAGATTGTGCGGACAGGCTTCGCCGCCGACAAGGATCGTCTTCAGCGTCGGGACATCGCTTTCGATGGACGAAAGAAGTGTCGGGCTGCAGGCCATGCAGGTGATTTCGTGGGCGCGCAGAAAATCTGCAAGTTCTTCGCCTACCAGCGTCATCTGCCCCGAGGCCGGTACAACGGTCGCGCCAGCCGCAAATGGAACCCAGATTTCCTCGGTCGAGAAGTCGAAGGCAATCGTCATGCCCTGGTAGACGCGATCACCCGGTTTGTACCCGTAGGATGCCGCAGCCACGCGGACGAAGTTGCAGATACTCTGGTGGCGGATCACGACGCCCTTCGGCTTGCCCGTGGTGCCGGAGGTGTAAAGGATATAGCAGCTGTCGTCGCTCCCGAGCGTCATTTCCTTCGACTTCAAAGCCGTCGCAGGCTTCTTGTCGATGTCCTGCGTCAGCTTGTCGATCTGCAGGAAGGGGATGCTCAGTTCGCCTGCGCGGCCCTCATAGGTCGAGGTCGTAATGCCGAGCCGGATTTCTGCATCTTCAATGATCATCGTCATGCGGTCGGCGGGAAACGCAGTTGCCAGTGGCACAAAGGCTGCGCCCGCCTTCATGACGGCGAGGATTGCGATGTAGGTTTCGGCCGCGCGATCGAGGATCAGGGCAACCCGGTCGCCGGGCTTCACGCCATTGTCGATCAGGACCCGCGCAAGCTGATTGGCGCGGCTATCCATCTGCTTGTAGGTCCAGTGTCGGCCGCCGGAAATAACGGCGGTTCGATCCGCGTGTGCCTTTGCAACTTCGGAAAAGAAGACATCAAGCCGTTCGTCGGGCTGGCCCGGGCGGTCGAAATCTGCGCCTTTCAGAATCTGCACGGGTGCTGCTGCCCCGAAGTCATCACGGTTGCTAGTGCGAGCCGCCGCATCCATCTCGATATGCTCCAATCAATCCGCTTTCGTCTGTCTCTCGGCGTTCGTACAGCCGGGCGGCGCAGGCACCCGTGTCGGTTCTTACCGATGGCCCGCGCATGTGAAAGCACTCCGCGCAGGCATTATCCGAAGCTGTAGAAAAAGGAAAGCAGACGTTTCAGACATCCCCTTATAAGCCAGATTGTGCCCAAATTTGGCAAGCGGGTGCAAAATTGCATGTGATCATGACAAGAGTACGAGAAAAGCTTCTTGATCAGGCGGACAAAAAAGAAGGAGCGACCGTAAAACGGCCGCTCCTTCCATCTTATTGCTTCTGCTTTACTTTGCGGCGGGAAGCGGCATCCACTTGGGCAGGGCGACATCGGCATGCGCAAACTGCGGCAGTTTGGCGCCCAGTTCCTGCATGTTCTTGATGTCCTTGTCCTTAAGGTCCGCCTGGGTGATCAGGGTCGGCGGAACGATGACCTCATGGCCCGGATCTTCGCCGGCGAGCGACATGGCGAGCGCCCGCACGGAGACCTGACCGACCACGGCCGGGTTTGTCGCAGCGGTCGCCGCCCAGGCACTGCCCGGCTCGCGCATGGCAGCAATATCCGGCGTCGAGATGTCAGCCGAATAGATCTTCACGCTGCCAGAGAGACCGGCTTCGTCGACGGCGATCTTCACACCCTTGGCGAATTCGTCGTAGGGCGCAAACATGACCTTGATATCCGGATGAGCCGAGACGACCGAACGCGCCTGGTTTGCAACCGAGTTTGCGATCGGGTTGTCGAGCGTGCCGAACATCGCGGTCTGCTCGATGCCGGGATACTTCTTCTTGAAGCCTTCCCAGGTTTCGTTACGGCGGTCGAGCGGTGCAATGCCGGCAACATAGACGTAACCTGCCTTGAACTTTTCGCCGTTCTCCTTGATGGCCTGCTCAAGCGCGAGGCGGGCAAGGTCACGGTCTGACTGCTCGATCTGCGGGATCTTCGGGTTTTCGACGTTCACGTCGAAGGCGACGACCTTGATGCCGGCGTCAACCGCGCGCTGGGCTGCGGCCTTCATGGATTCTGTCAGACCGTGCTGGATGATGATGCCCTGGACGCCAAGCGCGATTGCCTGGTCCACCATGTCTGACTGGAGGGCTGCATCCTGGCGGCTGTCGAAGACGCGCAGGTCAACGCCCAGCGCCTTGGCCTGAGCCTGGACGCCTGCGAGGTAGGACTCAAAGAAGTCGCCGGTCGAAAGATAGCGAACGAGCGCGATCTTCACCTTGCCCGGATCATCGAACGGCTTGGGCATGTCGCCAGCCATGGCGAAGCTGCCGAAGCTTGCTGCGCCCATGAGCGCGATAGTCATTTTGCCGAGTGTTCTTCGTGTCAACGTCATTGTAATTTTCCTCCCTAACAAGACATCGAATATGCATGCACTTCAGGTCGATCAGCGCCTGTTCCGGCCCGAAAGGGCAAAGGTGAAGACAAGCGCGAAGACGAGGACCACACCCTTGACGAAATCTTGGGTGTAATAGGGTGCGTTCATCATCGTCATGCCCTGCAACAGGATGCCGACGAAGAGCGCGCCAATGGCCGTGCCGAACGCGTTCGGCTTGGCTGCACCGAGCACCGCAAATCCGGTGAGGGCGGCTGCGACCGCGTCGAGAAGAAGGTTGTTGCCCGAGGCGATGTCGCCGCGCCCGAGGCGCGCCGCCAGCAGGATGCCGCCGATCGAGGCAAAGATCGCCGAAATGACATAGGCCAGGATCTTGTAGCCCTTCACCGGCGCACCGGCGAGGCTTGCCGCGCGTTCGTTGGAGCCCACCGCATACATCATGCGCCCGAAGCGGGTGTATTCGAGGAAGAACCAGATCACGATCGCCAGCACGATCAGCACCACCACGGATGCGGGCACCAGATTGGGCAGGATGAAATCGAAGCGGTGGCGTCCAAGCGCCAGAAAGGCGGGCGAGAACGTGCCGGTCGCCGCCGATCCGTCGGGCAGGGCCATGCCGGTTGCAATTGAGCGTCCTTCGGTCGGGATGCGCTGCAGGCCGAGAAGCAGGAACATCATGCCGAGCGTTGCCAGAAGATCAGGCACGCGCATGTAGACGATCAGGAACCCGTTGATCAGGCCGATTGCGATGCCGATGGCAAGGCAGACCAAAGTGGCGGTCAGCGCATCGCCGTTCATGACCACCATCACGTAGGATGAGGCCATCATCGCCGATGTCGCGACCGAACCGATGGACAGATCGAAGCCGCCGGCAACCAGCGTTGCCGTCACGCCAAGCGCCAGAATCCCCGTGATCGACACCGATTGAAGGATGAATACACCGCTTTGCGGCGAGGCGAAGCCGTCAGCCATGAAGGAGAAGTAGACGCTCATCACGACAAGGAGCGCCAGAAAGCCATATCGAATGGCGATATCGCGGACCCGCGTCGGGTTTGGCGTGGCAGGGGCCTTGGCGGCGTCCTTGCTGTCGTTTTGCGAAACCGGAGCGTTCATTCAATTCACCGTCATTGTCTGGCCAGCGATCTCGGCGAGGAGTTTTTCCATGTCGAGGTTCTGGTTGATGTGTTCGCCACAAAGCGTGTGTTCGGACATGACCAGAATGCGGTCAGCAATCTCGAACGCTTCATCGAGTTCGGTCAGAAAAAGCAGGGTTGCGCGTCCCTTTGCCGAGGCACGCAGCTTGCGGGCAATATCGCGCCGGGCGGCGATATCCACGCCCTGGAAGGGTTCGTCGAGGATCAGCAGTTTGGATGGCTCGGCGAGCCAGCGCCCGACGGTCACCTTTTGCTGGTTGCCCCCGGAGAGCGTGAACATCTCGTCGCGTTCCGTGCGGCAGACAATGCCGAGCGCGTCGATCTGGCGGCGGGCGCGTTCGCGCTCGCGCGACCGGCTTGAGACGCCGAAACGGGACAGGCCGCGCAGGAACGGCAGGCTGATGTTTTCATAGATGTTGAAGTCCGGAACGATGCTGCTTTCCGCGCGGTCCTTGGCGACGAGAAACACACCTTGATCGATGGCATCTGCGGCTGACCGCGGACAGTATGCCTTGCCCGACAGTGTCATGTCGCCGCCAATTGTCCGGCGCGCGCCGAAGATCGTTTCCGCAAGCAGGGTCTTGCCGACACCGACGAGCCCGGTGATGGCGACAATCTCGCCATCCGCGAGCGAGAAGGAGAACGGCTTTCTGTTCGGCAGCAATTGAAGGTTGGAGGCGGCAAAGACAGTGTCGCCGCCCTCTCGGACTTCGATGTGATCCCGGCTGACCGCCTGGCCCAGCATGGCGTCGATTGCGCCTTCGTAGTCGATGGCTGGGCCTTTGAACGTGCCGACGATGCGACCGTCGCGAAGGGCGACGATGCTGTCTGCCAGCCTGCGAATGTCCGACATGCGGTGCGAAATATAAAGAATGGCCACGCCCTGTGCCTTCAGTCGCTCAACCAGCTGGAAGAGCCGCTCGGCCTCGGCGCTGGAAAGCGAAGACGTCGGCTCGTCAAGAATGAGAACCTTGGGCTCGTGTGCCATGGCGCGCGCAATCGCCACCATCTGCCGGTCGGCGAGCGGGAGGCTTGCGACTTCGGCCTTGAGATCGACCGTCAGCCCCATGTTTTCGGCAACAACACGCGCTTCGCGACGGATGCGCAAGGGATTGAAGAGGATCGGCTTGCCGCGCCCGGTCAGGCGGTCAAGCATGAGATTGGTGGCGACATCGAGGTCGGCCACAACACCATCGTTGATGTTCTGGTGAACGGTCACGACACCGGCGCGCAGCGCTTCAGCAGTCGTTTCTGGAGCGAAGGGGACACCAGAGAGGGTGATGCGGCCGCGGTCCGGGCGATAAACACCGCACACGGTCTTCACCAGTGTGGACTTGCCTGCGCCGTTCGCGCCCATCAACACCGTGACCTGGCCGGCCGACAGCGACAGGCTAACGCCGCCCAACACCTGGTTGGGGCCGAAAGACTTATGCAAGTCCTCGATACGAAAGATCGCAGTGTCGTCCATAACTTCCTCCCGACCCTGATGCTAGGGCCGGATATCATCATATGTCAAGTCCATTGACATTTGACAAAGCGATCTTTAGCAAAAGTTACACGGTTTGGAGATTGTCAATCTTCGGAAGCGTGCCTAAACTTGGATCAGGAGCCGGGGAAGAGACGCTCCGATCATAAAATGGGAGGAAGAAATGTCTGCGGAGGAGACTTTCGAAGCGCTCACGCCCGAAACGCTGCCGGTCAAGCTGGGCGGCCTCGGCGTGCTGAAGGAAAAGATCGGGTCGGATCCCGGCGCATGGAAAGTGCGCGAGGTTGGTGACGGCAATCTCAATCTCGTTTTCATTGTCACTGGCACTGCCGGCTCTGTCATCGTCAAGCAGGCCTTGCCCTATGTGCGGCTTGTGGGCGAAAGCTGGCCGTTGCCTCTGAAGCGCTCCTATTTCGAATACCACGCGCTCAAGCGTCAGGCCGATCGTGACCCCGGCATGGTCCCGGAAATCTTCCATTTCGATCGAGCGCAGGCGCTGATCGTGATGGAATATCTCTCGCCGCACGTGATCCTGCGTCATGCCCTGATTGAAGGTCAGATGCCGCCGAAGATCGGCGCGGACCTTGGCCGGTTTGCCGCAAGGACGCTGTTTCGCGGCTCCGACCTCGCGCTGCAGGCGCGTACCCGCAAGGAGGACGTTGCGCTGTTTGCCGACAATGTCGAGCTCTGCGACATCACGGAAAATCTGGTATTCTCCGATCCCTATTTCGAGGCTGAACTGAACCGGCATACCTCGCCACAGCTGGACGCTATCGTTGCTGAACTGCGCGCCGACCGCGATCTCAAGGTCGAGGCACAGGCGCTCAAGCATCTTTTCGCGGCCAAGGCCGAGACACTGCTTCACGGTGACCTCCACACCGGCTCAATCATGGTGACCGCCGATGATACGCGCGTTATCGATCCCGAGTTCGCGTTCTATGGACCGATCGCCTTCGACGTCGGCATGATGCTTGCGAACTTCTGGATGAGCTATTTCTCGCAACGCGGCCATGAGGCGAAGGGCAGCCGAGGTGCGTCACGGACTTTCCTTCTGAAGACGATTGCGGAGATCTGGACCACGTTCGTTGCCGAGTTCAGTCAACTCTGGCGCACCGAGCGCAATGGCATTCTCTACCAGCGTTCGCTGTTTGAGGATCGGGGCGACAGTCTGGGGTCCGAGCAGGCGCTCGAGCGGGTGCTCGGCGAAATTTGGGTCGACATGCTGGGTTTTGCCGGCATCGAGATCCATCGCCGCATTCTCGGACTTGCCCACAATGCAGACTTTGAAACGATTGCCGACCTTGATCTGCGCGGCTCCTGCGAAGCGGCTGCCTTGAAATTCGGCCGTCATCTTGCGGTGAACAGGCGTTCGATCAGCGGGCTTGCAAGCCTTGACAGCCTTGCGCATCGACTGGACCGGGGAGACGTGCTGTGAAGGTAGGTGATCGTCATTATCGTACAATCTGGCTTAATGACGACGGTGTGTCCGTCGATGTCATCGATCAGCGCTGGCTGCCGCATGAATTTAGGGTCGTGACACTGAAGACAGTGGCGGATGTCGCCGTTGCCATTCGCGACATGTGGATCCGCGGCGCGCCGCTGATCGGCGTGACGGCCGCCTATGGTGTTGCGATCGCCATGACCGTCGATCCGAGCGATGCCCACCTCGATCGGGTGTGGGAAGAACTGAACGAGACCCGTCCGACCGCGATCAACCTGCGCTGGGCGCTCAACGAGATGCGTGCGCACCTGAAGCCGCTGCCGGTCGATGCACGCGTTGCGGCCGCCTATGCACGCGCTGCGGCGATCGCCGACGAAGACGTGGACCTCAATCGCAGGATCGGTGGTTTCGGACTTGATGTGATCCGTGCGATTGCCGCGCGCAAGAAGCCGGGCGAACGGGTCAATATTCTCACCCATTGCAACGCGGGCTGGCTGGCCACCGTGGATTACGGTACGGCGACCGCGCCGGTCTATCTGGCTGTCGAGGCAGGCATCCCCGTTCATGTCTATGTGGATGAAACGCGTCCGAGAAACCAGGGTGCGCAGCTGACGGCCTGGGAACTCAATGGTCACGGCGTGTCGCATACACTCGTTGTCGACAATGCGGGCGGCCATCTCATGCAGCATGGCATGGTGGATATGGTGATCGTCGGCACGGACCGCACGACGGCCAATGGCGATGTGTGCAACAAGATCGGCACCTATCTCAAGGCGCTTGCCGCGCACGATAATGGCGTACCTTTCTATGTCGCGCTTCCGTCACCGACGATCGACTGGACCGTGAAAGACGGGGTCAAGGAAATCCCGATCGAGGAGCGCAGCGGCGATGAGGTCTCCTACGTTCAGGGCCGCGCTGCCGATGGTTCGATCGCGCAGGTCCGCATCTCGCCTGAGGGGAGCCCTGCCGCAAATCCGGCCTTTGACGTGACGCCCGCCCGTCTCATCACCGGCCTTATCACCGAGCGCGGTATTGCCAAGGCCTCTCCGGAAGGGCTTCGGAGCCTTTTTCCGGATCGTAACTGAAACAAGCCCCTGATGCCCAAGCGAACCCCCGCCGATGATGTCGGCGGGGGTTTTTGCTTCTGCCCCGGCGGGACGGCTGCGTCTTTATGTTTTCCTTATATCCGCTTGCCACCTTCCCAATCGAAACCTGACCTGATGCGGACGTAACTTGAGATCCTGTTTTCATCAGGAGTTTTCTCATGTTCGACATCGTCTTCGTCGCATTGAGCATAGGCGCGTTCCTCGCCCTGTCGCTCTATGCGGCCGCGCTCAATCGTCTGTGAGGCCGTCATGATCCTATCCCTGATCGGTCTCGTCATCTCCGCCGCGCTCGCGGTCTATCTGGTGGTGACTTTGCTCAAGCCTGAAAAATTCTGATTTCCAAGGACACGTGTCATGACATTGAACGGATGGCTGCAAATCGGCCTTACGCTTCTCGTCGTTCTCGCGCTTATCAAACCGCTCGGCCTCTACATGGCTGCGGTTTTCGGTGGGCAGAGGACGCTTCTCACACCTATTCTCTCTCCGCTTGAGAGCGGCTTTTATAAAATCTCCGGTATCAGGAGCGACAAGGAACAGGGCTGGCTGACCTACACGCTGGCCATGCTGGCGTTTTCAATGGTCGGTGTTCTGGTCCTCTATGCCTTGCAACGTCTGCAAGGTGTGCTGCCGCTCAATCCGCAGGGGTTTGGAGCGGTCTCGCCGGATCTCGCCTTCAACACGGCCGCCAGTTTTGTGACCAACACTAATTGGCAGGCCTATTCCGGTGAGACCACGATGAGCCATCTCACACAGATGGCGGGTCTGACGGTGCAGAACTTCCTATCGGCTGCAACCGGTCTCGCGCTGGCCGTGGCCGTTACCCGTGCGTTCGTCCGTTCGCAGGCCTCCACGATTGGCAATTTCTGGGTCGATACGACGCGAGCCACACTCTACGTGCTCTTGCCGATCGCCATCGTTCTCGCCTTGGTGTTTGTTGCTCTCGGTCTGCCGCAGACGCTGCAGGCGTCCATGACGGCCACCACGCTCGAGGGCGCCAAGCAGGTGATTTCCCTCGGTCCGGTCGCCAGCCAGGAGGCGATCAAGCAACTCGGCACCAATGGCGGCGGCTTCTTCAATGCCAATGCTGCCCATCCGCTTGAGAACCCGAACGCGCTTTCGGACTATTTCAATATCTTTGCCATGATGTCCCTTTCGTCCGGCCTCGTTTACACGTTCGGCCAGATGACGGGCAATCGTCGCCAGGGCTGGACGCTGATCGCTTCGATCGCAATCCTGCTGGTTGCAGGCATTGCCGTGATCTATTGGGCCGAAACCCATGGCAACCCGATCCTGACCGCGCTCGGCATTGATCCTTCCATGGGCAACATGGAGGGCAAGGAAGTCCGCTTCGGCCAGGCCATGACAGCGCTCTATGGCGCCGTGACGACCGGCGAATCCAATGGTGGCGTCAACGGCATGCTGGGCTCCTTTACCGGGCTTGGCGGGCTGGTGCCGATGTTCTTCATCCAGCTTGGCGAAATCCTGCCTGGCGGCGTTGGTTCGGGTCTCTATGGCCTTGTGGTCTTCGCAGTTCTGACTGTGTTCGTTGCAGGCCTCATGGTCGGCCGCACGCCGGAATTCCTCGGCAAAAAGATCGAAGGCCGCGAGATGAAGTTTGCGATGCTGGCAGTTCTTATCCTGCCGCTGGTCATTCTCGGCTTCTCGGCAATTTCCGCCCTGCTGCCGATTGCGGTCGCCAGTATCGGAACGCCGGGCCCGCATGGCCTCTCGGAAATCCTGTACGGTTATACTTCGGCCGCTGGCAATAACGGCTCCGCCTTTGCCGGGCTGAGTGCTAATACGGTCTGGTACAATACGACGCTCGGCATCTCCATGCTGCTCGGACGCTTCGGCTATGTCGTGCCCGTCATGGCCATGGCCGGTTCGCTTGCCGCCAAGCAGAAGATCCCAGCCTCGAAGGGCACGTTCCCCACCGACACTCCGCTTTTTGCCGGCCTTCTTGTCGGTATCATCCTGATCCTTGGCGGTCTCCAGTTCTTCCCCGCGCTCGCGCTGGGACCCATCGTCGAACATCTGGCGATGCTGGCTGGCCAGACCTATTGAAGGTAACTCCCATGTCAAACAAGACAGTCACTCCCAAGCACACCGCGCAGAACCTCTTTGATCCCGCGATCCTGGGGCCTGCTTCACGCGATGCCTTCATCAAGCTCGATCCGCGCAAGCTGATGCGCAATCCCGTGATCTTCGTCACGGAGGTCGTGGCTCTGTTCGTGACGCTCATCTTTGTGAGCGATCTGGCGACCCAGCCGCATGAGGCCATCTTCACCGGCCAGATTGCCGCCTGGCTCTGGTTTACGGTCCTCTTTGCAACCTTCGCCGAGGCCGTGGCAGAAGGTCGTGGCCGCGCGCAGGCCGAAAGCCTGAAGCGCACCAAGTCCGAGCTCTACGCTCGCCGCCTCAATCGCTCCGGCGGTGAAGAAAAGGTGGCCGCCAATCTCCTCAAGGTTGGCGATGTGGTGCTGGTCGAAGCCGGCGATCTCATCCCCGGAGACGGTGAGGTCATCGAAGGCATTGCCTCCGTCAATGAAAGCGCGATAACCGGCGAATCTGCGCCTGTGATCCGTGAATCGGGCGGCGACCGGTCGGCCGTGACCGGCGGCACGCAGGTCCTGTCCGACTGGATCAAGGTCGAGATCACCGTCCAGCCGGGTTCGAGCTTCGTCGATCGCATGATCGCGCTGATCGAAGGTGCTGAACGTCAGAAGACGCCGAACGAAATCGCGCTGTCAATCTTGCTTTCCGGCTTGACGCTGGTGTTCCTGATCGTGGTGGTCACGGTCTGGGGCCTTGCCGGCTATTCCGGCACCATCGTTTCGATCGCCGTTCTGGCAGCTCTTCTGGTCACCCTGATCCCGACGACGATCGGCGGACTTCTTTCGGCCATCGGTATTGCCGGGATGGATCGTCTTGTTCGGTTCAATGTGATCGCCACATCTGGCCGTGCCGTTGAGGCCGCCGGCGATGTGGACACGCTGCTCCTCGACAAGACGGGCACCATTACCTATGGCAACCGCATGGCTGCCGATTTCATCGCGGCGCCCGGCGTCGATCAGACGGAACTTGCCCGCGCGGCGCTGCTTGCCAGTCTCTCGGACGAAACACCTGAGGGCCGCTCGATCGTCGCACTTGCCAACACGACGTATGATGTTCCGATGCCCGATGTCGTGATCGATACGGTTGTTCCCTTCGCTGCCGAGACCCGCCTGTCGGGCGTGGATATCGGAGAGTTGAAGTTTCGCAAGGGCGCCGTCGATTCAGTGCTGCGCTTTGCCGGCGTTGCCGAGGCTGCGGCTCCCGCCGAATTCCGTCAGGCCGTCGACAAGGTTGCCCGCTCTGGCGGCACGCCGCTCGCGGTCGCTTCCGGCGACAGGCTGCTCGGCGTCATTCATCTAAAGGACGTGGTCAAGCCGGGCATCAAGGAACGGTTTGCAGAACTTCGCGCCATGGGTATCCGCACCGTCATGGTGACCGGCGACAACCCCGTGACGGCTGCGGCCATTGCCTCGGAGGCAGGTGTGGATGACTATCTTGCCGAGGCCAAGCCCGAAGACAAGCTGGCCTATATTCGCCGCCAGCAGCAGGAAGGCCGCCTTGTTGCCATGTGTGGCGACGGTACGAACGATGCGCCCGCACTTGCCCAGGCCGACGTCGGCGTGGCAATGCAGACCGGCACCCAGGCAGCCCGCGAAGCCGCCAACATGGTGGACCTCGATTCCAGCCCGACCAAGCTCATCGAGATTGTGCAGATCGGCAAGCAGTTGCTGATGACGCGCGGCGCGCTCACCACCTTCTCTATCGCCAACGACGTGGCGAAGTATTTCGCCATCATCCCGGCGCTGTTCGTGGTGACCTATCCGCAGCTCGGCGCGCTGAATATCATGGGGCTGAATTCACCGAAATCGGCGATCCTGTCGGCGGTGATCTTCAACGCCCTCATCATCATCGCGCTGATCCCGCTGGCGTTGAAGGGGGTTTCCTATCGCCCGGCCAGTGCGTCCGTGCTCCTGCGCCGCAACCTGTTGGTCTATGGCATTGGCGGCGTCGTCCTTCCCTTCGTCGGCATCAAGGCGATCGATATCGCCGTTGGCCTTCTGAAACTGGTGTAAAATCATGTTGAACCATCTTCGTCCCGCTTTCAGCCTTGTTGTGCTGTTCACGATCCTCACGGGTCTTGCCTATCCGCTTGCCATTACGGGAGTTGCGCAGGCGACTGCGCCGCAAATCGCCAACGGAAGCCCCGTTGTCATCGATGGTAACCTCGTCGGGTCGGCGCTCATCGGCCAGTCCTTCGCATCGGACAAGTATTTTTGGTCCCGTCCGTCGGTCACATCGCCCAACCCTTATGAGGCGGATGGATCGAGCGGCTCGAACCTTGGCCCGACGTCGCAGAAGCTGCGTGACGCCGTCAGCGCCAACATCAACCGTCTGACCGCTTCGGGCATCAAGACGCCTGTGCCTGCCGATGCAGCGACGGCTTCCGGCTCCGGTCTCGACCCGGACATCTCGCCCGAATTCGCCCGTGCGCAGATCGCACGCATTGCGAAGGTTCGCCAGCTTCCGGAAGATCAGGTGGCGAAGTTGGTCGATAGCATCCAGGAAAACAGGTTGGCCGGCCTGATAGGCGAGCCACATGTGAACGTGCTAAAGCTCAATCTTGCGCTTGATGCCCTCGCAAAGGGCAATAAAGGTTGAGCGATGATAAACGCGATCTGAGACGAACGGGGTTTCATGGCGGCGAACGGCCAGGAAAATGACAAGCGGCCCGATCCGGATGCCTTGCTTGCCCTTGCGGATAAAGACCGCCGGGGCAAGCTCACCGTTTTTCTGGGTGCCGCACCTGGGGTTGGCAAGACTTTTGCGATGCTGTCTCGAGCCCGTCGCCTGCAGGATACCGGGGTCGATATTGTTGTCGGTCTTGTCGAAACGCATGGGCGCAGCGAAACGGCCGATCTCCTTCAGGGTCTCAAGATCCTGCCGCGGCGGATGGTTGAATATCGCGGCCGGACGATCGAGGAGTTCGACCTCGACGCCGCGCTGGAGCGCAAGCCGGCCATACTGGTCGTGGACGAACTGGCGCACACCAATGCCGAGGGCAGCCGCCATCCCAAGCGCTATCAGGACATCGAGGAACTGATCGAAGCTGGGATCGATGTCTGGACGGCGCTCAATATCCAGCATCTCGAAAGCCTGTCCGATCTCGTCTCCCAAATCACCGGCGTGACCATCCGTGAGCGCGTACCCGACAAGGTGCTGAACCGGGCCGATGAGGTTCTGCTTGTCGACCTGCCGCCCGCCGAACTGGTCCAGCGTCTTCAGGAGGGCAAGGTCTATCTGCCGGAGAGTGCCAACCGCGCCGTCGATCGCTTCTTCCGCATCGGCAATCTGACAGCGCTTCGCGAACTTGCACTACGCCGTACGGCCGACCGGGTCGATGACCAGATGGTCGACTATCTCAAGCAGAATGCCATTGAAGGGCCATGGGCAAGCGGCGAGCGGCTGATTGTCTGCGTCGGTTATGACCAGCTTTCGGAAAAGGTTGTGCGCACCGCCGGGCGGCTGGCGAGTGGGCTCAACGCCTCCTGGATTGTCGTTCATGTGGAACGGGCTGATCATGAGGTGACCGACGGCATATATCTCCAGCAGCTTGAAAAGACGTTGCATCTGGCGGAAGAGCTCGGCGCGGAGGTGCGGCGCGTTACCGGCAATGATTTCGTAAACGAAATCATGAGGCTGGCCAGAGTAGAGCATGCCACACAGATCGTGATCGGCGCGCCGGCGCGAAGCGGGTATCGGTTTTCGTTCAGGTCCTCGCTGCCCGAGGCCTTGCGCAAGCAGGCGGCAGGCATTGCCATCCATCTTGTGACCTCGCAGGATGAAGAGCCCTACCGCCTTCGGGTACGCAGAAAAATTGAACTGGGGCAGGTTTACCGGACGACACTCGTTGCTGTCGGCGCCGTCGCAGGAGCGACAATCATAGGAGAGGCTATCGACGCCTTTGTGCATCTGCCGAACCTCTCCATCATTTTTCTGCTCGCGGTCCTCGCCGCAGCCGTTTATGCGGGCCAGCTTTCGGCACTGCTGGCAGCAATCCTCTCGGCGCTTGCCTACAACTTCTTCTTCATCACGCCGCGCTACACGCTGACGATTGCCGAGCCGCATGAAGTGTTTGCCCTCTTTGCCTATTTAGGCGCAGCGATCCTTGCCGGCGGGCTTGCCGCGCGCATTCGCGAGCAGGCCGATACGGCCAGTGTTCGCGCCAACGCCATGCAGTCGCTCTTCGACTTTTCGCGCAAGCTCTCGGGCACGGCCAAGGACGATGAAGTGCTCTGGGCGGCCGTGACCCAACTGCAGGGCAGCATCCGCCGCAATGTCATCCTTCTCCTGCCCAATGGTGTTGACCTTACGCCGGTTGCCGCCTGGCCGCCGGACACGGAGCCGTCCATCGCCGATATGACGGCGGCGCGCTGGGCCTACGAGAAGAAGGAGGAGGCCGGACATGGCACTGGCACATTGCCCAACAGCCGCTTCCAGTTCCGTCCACTGATGAGCCCGCATGGGCCTGTGGGTGTTTGCGGCGTTGAGCAGAACGGCGCGCCGCTCGACATCGCGGCGGAGCGTGCGCTTGCCGCCATACTGGACCAGACCGCCGTTGCACTCGACCGCGCCAGGCTTTCGCGCGAAAGCGTCGAGCAGGCTGCGCGTCTTGAGGGCGAGCGCTATCGCGATGCGCTTCTATCCTCGATTTCCCACGATCTTCGCACGCCGCTCGCAACGATCACCGGTGCCGTTACGAGTCTCAGGCAGCTTGGTGACCGCATGGAGCCGGAAAGCCGGGACGATCTTCTGCAATCGATCGAAGAGGAAAGCGATCGTCTTTCGCGTTTCGTCGCCAATCTTCTCGACATGACGCGGATCGAAGCCGGCACGCTCAATGTCAAGCGTGACTGGGTCGATGTGACCGATGTCATCCGTACCGCGGTTGACCGGGCGCGGCGCTATTTCCCGGGGCGGCCGTTCGAAACCGGAATTGCTGCGGACATGCCATTGATCGAGGCCGACAGCGTCCTTTTGGGGCAGGTGCTGTTCAATCTCCTCGACAACGCGGTCAAATATGGTGGCAGCGAGCCGATCAACATCTATGCGCGCAAGGATGGCGGCCACGTCCTCATTTCCGTGACGGATCTGGGGAAGGGCATTCCCCCGGAAGATCTCGATCGGGTCTTCGAGAAATTCTATCGTCGCGGCAAGGCGGATGGGCGTGCGCCCGGGACCGGGCTGGGCCTTTCGATCGCGCGCGGCTTCATCGAGGCCATGGGCGGTACGATCAGGGCGGAAAGTCCGGCCGTCAGGAAACGGGGCACCCGTATGGTCATTCGCTTTCCGATCAAATCCAACCCGCAAGCCTGACAATTGATCTTTGATCTTGGGGTGTAACCAAATTCCGTCTATCTTGAAGGTGATAGGGTCTTTCAGATCTGGCCCGCCCGACGGAATGGTATTCATGCAATTGACTTGGTTCGTTACTTCGCAGCCCAAGGCGCGCCGATGACACTCGACAGGGTTCTGGTGGTCGATGACGAGCCGCAGATCCAGCGCTTCCTGAAGCCGGCGCTGAGCGCTGCGGGCTATGACGTCATAGAGGCTGCCAATGGGGCAGAAGCTCTCAAGGCCGCTGCCACCTCCGCGCCGGATATCATGATCCTCGATCTCGGCCTGCCCGATATGGACGGCAAGGATGTTCTTGCCTCCGTGCGCGGCTGGTCGACCATTCCGATCATCATTCTTTCCGCCCGTGACCGGGAGTCGGAGAAAATCGCAGCACTCGATCTCGGAGCAGACGATTATGTCGAGAAGCCCTTCGGCATTGGCGAACTGACGGCGCGTGTCCGCACAGCCCTTCGCCATCGCAAGCAGGAAAGCGCGGTTTCATCGAGCTTCACCGCAGACGGATTGTTGATTGATACAGTCCGTCGTGTCGTGTCGCGCGAAGGTGCAGCGGTCAAATTGACGCCGAAGGAATATGACCTCCTGGTTCTTCTGGCGCGTCACGCGGGCCGCGTGGTCACCCACAAGACGTTGCTGACATCCGTCTGGGGTCCTGCACATGGCGAGGACCTGCACTATTTGCGCGTCTTCATCGGGCAGTTGCGACAGAAGATCGAGCTTGATCCCTCAAATCCGTCCATCATTCGCACGGAGCCAGGCGTCGGCTATCGCTTCCTGGAAGATGACCGCCCCTGAAACCGCCAGGAGTGGCAGGATCGTTCAGCGCAACGCTGCGGCGATATTGCCCCCGTCGACCGTGGTGACGCCTCCCGTTGTGCGTTCGGCGAGCGCCAGATCAAGGAAGGCCTGCGCGACATCTTCTGCGGTCACTTCCTGGCCCAGCAGATTGCCACCCATGTATTCCTTCACCGACACGCCGCGTGCGGCCGCTCTGCTCTCGATCATCTCTTTGTTGAGGAGCCCGGAGCGAATGCGATCCGGATGCACTGCGTTCGAGCGGATGCCGTCTGCGCCGTGCTCCAGCGCATATTGCCGCGAGAGGAAGAGGGTGGCCGCCTTGGGCAAGCCATAGGCGCCGAAATTCGCGCCCGGATTGATCGCCTGCTTGGAGGCATTGAAGAGCAAAACGCCGCCGGTCTTCTGCGACTTCATGATCCTGACTGCATGCTGCGCCACGGTCTGGTGGGAAAAGAAATTGAGTTCGAAGCTGCGGCGCAGAAGTGCATCGTCCATCGTTGCGATCTTGCCTTCAAAGGCTGCCCCGGCGTTTGAGACGAGAATGTCCACGCCGCCGAATGCGGCAACCGTGGCATCGAACGCTGCGGCGACCGAGGCCGGGTCGGTCACGTCACAGACAACACCCAGTGCGTTATTGCCGGCGCTCTTCGCGACAGACTTCGCCTTTTCAAGTTCAAGATCGGCAACAACCACATGCGCACCCTGGCGCGCAAATGCGCTAGCCACCGCTGCGCCGATTGCGCCCGCGCCACCGGTCACGAACGCGACCTGACCAGTCAGCGGCTTTGCCTTGGCGCCGGCAAGCTTTGCCTGCTCCAGCGACCAATATTCGAGATCGAAAAGGTCCGGCTTGCTGACAGGCTCGAACCGGCCTATCGACTCGGCATCGCGCGCCGTCTCGATCCACATCTCGCCAAGATCGGCGGCGATGCGGGCATCCTTGAGCGTTCGCCCATGGCCGAAAATACCGACGCCGGGAACGAGGGTCAGGCGCGGCATCGGGTCGAGCATGGTGCGCTTGACGTCATCGCGGCCATCGTTTTCGGAGAAGTAGCGGGTGTATGCCTCGGCATAGGCTTTTACCCGCGCCTCGACTGCCGAGCGGAATTCGCCGATGGCCTGCTTCTGAGGCGCCGGGACGACCATAGGGCCCGTCTTGATGCGGATCGAAAGGTCGGGCGTCGAGACGCCGCGCAAGGCCATGTCCTCAACCTCGGCTGCTGAGACGAATTCGAGGATGCCGGGTGAGGTGCGGAATTCGCTCACCATACGATCGAAGCGGCCTTCGCCGCGTGGAACCGCAACAGCGCCGCGAAGAATAGGCGCAATCTCGGCAGGGGTCGCAAGGTCTGCGGGCAAACTGACGGGGTGGAACGGGTTCTTCCCGTTTACCTTCACATAGTCTTCCGCAATGGTGACATAACGGATCATCAGCTCATAGGCTTCCTTCGCGGTCTGCGCGAAGGTGAAGATGCCATGCTTGTCGAGGATCAGTGCCTCGACGTCCGGATTTGCGTCATAGGCTTCCGCCGCCGCTTTCGCGAGCTGGAAGCCCGGCATGATGTATGGCACGTAGCCGGCCTTCGGGCCGAAGACGGTCGGGATCATCTTCGCACTGGCTGCCTGATCGGCTATGGCAAGAACGGCTGTCGAGTGGGTGTGATCGACAAACTTGTGCGGCAGAAAGGCATGCAGCAGTGTTTCGACCGAAGGATTGGGCGCAGAGGGGTCGAGAAGATTGGAGCGTTGCAGGGCAACCATGTCTTCGTCCGACAAACGGTCGAGTTTGCGGGCTTTCAAAAGAGGTGCGAGCTTCACGGCCGGCAGGCCCGCCGGTTCGATCACGGCCATGTCCCAGCCGCTGCCCTTGACGCAGAGCACGTCCCAGCTGTCGCCGAGAAGATCGGTCATCGCCGTCTTGACTGACGTATTGCCGCCACCATGCAGAACAAGCCTCGGGTCGCCGCCAAGAAGCCTCGTCGTATAGGTGCGAAGAGCGAGGTCTCGACCTATGCCCTTTTCTGCATAGCGGGCAACCGCCGCTTCCGCGTCGGCATCATTCCAAAGGCTTTTCATTCATTCCTCCCGATGGACAACAACCCTATGGATCGAGGATGCGACGTGCGCATCCGGATCAAGGGGTCAACGCCGTTTCATTTCGCTGCGCTGTCGCTTTCAAACCGCGCGAGCAGTTTTTGTGCCATGGTTGCGGTCACGACCAGATGTGTGACGAGGCCTCCGCGAATGGAGGCGTAAAGGGCTTCGAACTTTTCCAGTTCCTCGACCACCATCATCCGTTTGGGGATCGCACGGATCGAGCTGAGGTCGGCGGAGATGCAGCGCCTGTTGTGCAGGCAGTCCATGAGATTGCCATCGCCATCGATGACCTGACCTGCGATGACGCCCCGCGCGCCCTTGGCTTCCAGAGCTTCGAGTTCGGCGGCTGTGACTGCGCCGCACTTGACCAGATGGCTGTCGGGCGCGATGCCGCCAACCGAATAGAGGACGAGCTGGCAATTTGCGATGCGCTCCATCTGTTCCTGGATGACCGGCTCGCGGCGCAGCCCGTCGGCCAGCTCTTCGGTGCTCAGCACAAGCGGTGCATAGAAGTTGATGCCTTCCGCGTTGAGGCGGCGGGCAATTTCCGTCGTGCACTGATCAGGACGGTAGGAATATGGCGCACCGAGATTTCCGCATAGCTGGACGACAGTGGCGCCCTGCAGGTCGGCAAAGGGCATGACGTCGGCGATGTGATAGACTGTGCGGCCCCACGCGACGCCGATGCGATCCCCCTTGTTGACAAGGCTCTGGAAGGCGGCGGCCGCTACGACCGGTATCTCTGCCGCAGGGTCGAGCGTGTGACCGCCCTCCGGCACGATCCATACTGTATCGAAGCCCATGCGGTCTTCGAGCGTGCGGGCCAGCACGTCATCGGAAAACAGTTCCGTCGATGTGGCAATGGTGACGATCCCCATCTCACGGGCTCGACGCAGGTACATGGCGACCGACGCGCGTGAGATGTCGAGATGCTTGGCCACTTCGTCCTGCCTGAGGCCATGCGTGTAATAAAGCCACGCGGCCTTGTGAAGAATCTGGTCTGCAGGACGGATTGCCATTGTTCCTCCAAAAGCGATTTTTAGCATTATTCACGATCGCTGACAAAAGTCAAACTTCGGTCGATGACCTGATCTGCGGGTTCCAATTTTGAATTCCGGGCGAACGGATAGAGCATGCAGATGGCTTGTGAGCTGGGCAGTGGCGGCCTAAAACAGGAGGCACAATCTAGGGTCCTGACCCTAGCCTCGAATAGTCTCATGAAAGGATGCCGCCATGCCCGCGCCGAAGAACAAGTTCAAGCAGGCCCTGAAGGATGGGCGTCTGCAGATCGGTCTCTGGCAGGCTCTCCTGAGCCCTGAGGCTGCCGAGATTACCGCCGGTGCAGGCTTTGACTGGCTGGTGCTGGATGGTGAGCATGCCCCCAACGATCTGCCGCTGTTTCTGGCGCAGTTGCGCGCGATGGAAGGCTATCATGCTCACCCGGTCATCCGCCCGCCGATTGGCGAAACCTGGTTGATCAAGCAGCTTCTCGATATTGGCGCGCAGACGCTCCTGATCCCCATGGTCGAGACAAAGGCGATGGCCGAAGCCCTGGTCAAAGCCATGCTTTATCCGCCGCATGGCGTGCGGGGTGTCGGCGCCAGCCTCGGCCGCGCATCGCGCTACTCAAGCATCCCCGACTATGTGACGACCGCCAACGCGGAGATGTGCCTTTTGCTGCAGGTGGAAAGCCGGGCAGGGCTTGCGGCGCTCGACGATATTGCCGGAACGGATGGCGTTGATGGTGTCTTTATCGGCCCCTCGGATCTTGCCGCCGATATGGGCTATCTCGGCCAGCCCTCGCATCCGGAGGTTCATGCCGTGATCGAGGACGCTTTGAAGCGCATCCAGTCTCACGGAAAGGCAGCCGGAATTCTGACAAGCGATCTCGGCCTTGCCCGTCGCTATGCCGATCTTGGTGCGACGTTCGTGGCGATCGGCACGGACGTCACATTGCTTGCCAGTGCATCCCGCCGATTGCTTGCAGACTTTGCGGGTGCGCAGGCAAAGACAGGCGGCGGCAAAGGCAGTGGCTATTGACCGTTTCGGCCAAGCAGCTGCTTAACCGAGAAGCTTCTGGCCTGTCTCGGCATCGATGACCAGATGGGTCGCATAGCCTCCCGTCAGAACGGCGCGGATCGCTTCCAGCTTCGAGGCACCGCCGGCAACAAGGATACCCCGACCGCAGGAGCGCATTTCCTGTGGCGTGATGCCGATGATGCGCTCGTCAAGTTCGCCGACGATATGCGCTCCGGCTGCATCTATGAACCGGCCGCAGAGCACGGCGACAGCCCCACGGTTCCGGTACCATTCCAGATCCTTCATGCTGGCAATCGAGGACTGGACGATATGCGATTCAGGATCGCAGCTGCCGACAGAGAAGAGGTTGCAGGTCAGCCTGGCAAAATTGTCGAGCTGGCCCTTGATGACCGGTTCGTCGCGCAGCGCCTTTGCGAGTGTTGCGGTCGACAGCACGGCGGGTGCGTGCAGCGTGTAGATATCGGCGTTGAAACGCGACGCGATGCGGATGGCGCAGGTTTCGGCGGCGGACATCAGTGGCGATTTCATCGATCCGACGAGCTGGTAGACCGACAGCCGCTCGACCGTGCCCGCCGGTAGATGGTTGGCGAGATATTGCATGGTCTCGCCCCATGCGATGCCCAGACGATCGTCCGGCTTCAGAATATCGTGCAGGGCCATGGCTCCGACCCTGGCAACCAGGCTGTTGACGGCGGCTCGGGCATGCGTCGGCTCGCCGGTTTCCGGGTCCAGGTTTTCGGCCACATAGACATCGGCAAGCCCGAAACGCTCCTTCAGCGCGCGCGAAAGTCCGCCTGATGCGAATGATGCGCCGCGTATGCGGATATCGACGATGTTCTGCTCGCGCGCCAGCTTCAGATAGTTCACGACCGTTGCGCGCGAAACGCCCATGCGAACGGCGATCTCCTGCTGCGTCAGGCCTTCGCTATAGTAAAGAATGGAGGCGCTGGCCAGAATGTCTTCCGACACGCTTGTCTTCGGCCTTGTAGCGGCTGACTGGGTTGTTTTGTCGTTCAAGGCGTTCCCCGCTTTTTGTTCATCAAACGCAATCCAATCGCCAAGTCAACGATTGTGACAGTCCATGCCTCCCGCAGGCCAGGCGGAATGATTGATCGTAGCATGAAGAGTTTACATATGTCGAAATATTTGACATATGTAGATTTATCGACGACTGGGTAATTCGCGTCAGTCGTCTGTTATGATCGAGGATGATGATGACGGCCCGTGACAAGCTCATGGGGCCGAGGTCCGGAGGAACCATGCAGAATTCGAAGTCGACGGCGGACGTTGCTCTTGGCATCAGGCGGCGCGTATTCGAGCACTCGATCCGCAACAACGGTGGCTATATGAGCCAGGCCTGTTCGGCGGCGGAGCAGATTGCGTGGCTCTATCACGAGGAATTGCGGCTCGGTCAGCCGACGCTGCCGATGATCCCCAAGCCCTTCGGCGGCGTGCCATCGGCCTCCAACGCGGAATATCATACAGGCGCCGGCTACAACGGCCCCGCAACCCCCGAATTCGACCGTCTCTTCATCGCGCCCGCACATTATGCGCTGGTTGCCTATGCTGCGCTCATAGAAGTCGGCCGCATGGCGCCCGAAGGGCTCGACATGTTCAACAAGGACGGTTCATCGGTCGAGATGATTGGAGCTGAGCATTCGCCCGGCATGGAGGTTCACAACGGCACCCTCGGGATCGGACTTTCCACCGCGGCCGGTCTTGCCTGGGGCCGGAAGCGCAAGTGCGAACCCGGCCGCGTCTGGGTCTTCATGTCGGATGGTGAGGTGCAGGAAGGACAAACGTGGGAGGCCGTTCAGGCCGCCGCCTATCACGGTATCGACAATCTCTATGCGATCATGGACGTCAACGCGCAGCAGTGCGACGGCGCGATGAATTCTGTCATGGAGGTCGGCGACATTCGCGCGAAGCTCGAGCTTTTTGGCGCGAAAGCGATTGATATTGACGGACATGACCTCGATGCGATGCGTCAGGCCGTTGCCGAACCGCATGAGGGCAGACCGCTCATCATTCTGGCACACACGTCGCCCTTCCGGGGTATGAGCTTCCTCGAGCGGCGTTTCCCGCGTCTCCACTATGTCCGCTTCAAGTCGGAAGAAGAGCGCATCGAAATGAACACGGCGATTGCGAAGGAACTGGGCGTCGCGCCGGTTGCATACGGGGAGCATTAACAACATGGTCGAAATGGTATCACGCCCCTATGCCGGCGCTTTCGAGAAATATGCCGTCGCCAATCCCGAAGTACTCTGCCTTTCCGCAGACCTGACGTCATCCTGCGAGGTTGATGGTTTTCGCGACCGTCACCCGGATCAGTTCATTTCGCTGGGCATGGCCGAGCAGAACATGATGAGCTTTGCGGGCGGTCTGGGCCTTGCCGGGTATCGGCCTTTCCTGCACACCTTTGGCGTTTTTCTCTATCGCCGTCCTTACGACCAGCTGATGGCTTCTGTTGCCTATCCGCGCCGCAAGGTTCGGCTGATGGGCTTTCTGCCCGGCATCACCACACCCGGCGGCATGACACACCAGGCCATCGAAGACATATCGGTGATGCGCTCCATACCCAACATGACAATCCTGGAAACGGGAGACGCCACCGAGGTCGAGAGCATTTGCGAGGCGGCTGACAGCATTGACGGCCCCGTCTACTGCCGCGTCCTGCGCGGGTCCGTGCCCCGCCTCTTCGACACACCGATCAAGGTGGGCGAAATGCGCGAGCTCGCGCATGGTTCGGACGTTCTCATCGTGACGGCCGGGATAACCACCGAAGAGGCGTTGCGCGCCCGTGCCGCTCTCGAGAAAGCCGGGGTCTCGATCCGCCACCTGCATCTCAACACCATCAAGCCGTTCGATGCGAAAACACTTCTCGATCACATCGGGTCCGTTCGCCATGGCGTGGTGACGCTTGAAAATCACGTGACCGAGGGTGGGATCGGTTCGCTGGTCGCCGAGACCATGGCCGACCATGGCGTAGGCAAGCGCCTCATTCGTCTTGGGTTGAAGGACACCTACGCGCATGGTGGCTCCAAGCCGTACCTCATGCGCTTTTACGGGCTCGATGCGCTGGCGCTTGCGCGCGGTGTCGAAAGCCTGATCGGCCAGTCGCTTGGCATCTCGGAAGCGGACCTCGATGCCGTGCGTGTCGATGCGGTTCATTCGCTCGTCAAGGCGGAGGCCCTTTGATGAACGAGCGCTTCACGGTTTCCTACCGGATATTCGCGTCCGATCATCGCGAGGCGCGTGAGCGGGCCGAAGGCATCGCGCTGGAGCAGACAGTCGAGATCCCTCGGGACGTCGTTCCGCCCGGTTATGTCGAGGGCGAAATTCTGGGCCAGGTCGAGGAGATCGTCACGGAAGGAGAGGGGCGGTTTGTTGCGCGCATCACCTTCAGCCCCGACAGCGCCGGTGATGGATTTGCTCAATTCCTCAACGTTGTCTTCGGCAATTCGTCGATCCAGAAGGGCATCAAGGTCATCGGCCTCGAGCCCGGACCTGTGATGACGCAGCGCTTTCCCGGTTCGCGTTTCGGCATTGACGGTGTGCGGCGGCTATCGGGACGCCGGCGTGGTGGCTTTGTCTGTCCTGTCATCAAGCCGCAGGGGTCCTCGATCGAGCATCTTGCCCATATCAGCTATTCAACGGCCCGCGCTGGCGCCGATATCATCAAGGAAGATCATGGCCTCGCCAACCAGCCATCGGCGCTCTTCCGGGATCGGCTGCCGCGGGTTGCGGAGGCTGTGCAGCGCGCCAACGCCGAGCGGAGAGCCGAAGGCGATATGGCGCAGGCGCTCTATTTCCCCACGATTGCAGGGCATGCCGACCAGTTCACCGAAGACGCCTGGTTTGCCAAGGAGAATGGCGCCGATGGCGTCATGACCATGCCTGGCCTTTACGGGTTTGACGCCGTGCAGCGGCTGGCGCGCGATCCGTCCTTCGATCTTCCCATCATGGTGCATCCGTCATTCCTTGGGGCCTGGGTGCTCAATGACAATGCGGGTTTCAGCCATGCAATCATGTTTGGTACGCTTTCGCGGCTTGCGGGTGCCGACATTTCGGTCTTTCCCAATGTCGGCGGACGGTTCGGCTTTTCGGCGGAGGAATGCCTGTCGATTGCCGCCGCCTGCACGGCTAAGGATGGCCCGGGCATCCCGATCCTGCCAAGCCCCGGCGGCGGCATGACGCCTGAGCGCATGCCCGACATGATCCGCATGTATGGTGAGGACAGCGTCTACCTTCTGGGTGGCAGCATCCTGAGAGCAGCCGACGCCATGGGCGATGTCATCCGCGAGCTGCGGGGCATCATCGACCGGTCATAAACAGGCTCGCGTTTTTCCTGAAATGCGCGAAGGATCAGAATGCGCTGTCCTTGACCGCTTGCATCACCACATGTGTCGAGGTGCTGGCGACATGGGGCAGGCTTGAAATCTTCTCGCCGAGAACCTGCCGGTAGCGCCTGATATCAGGCGTCCTGATTTTCAGGAGGTAGTCGAAGGAGCCGGCTATCATGTGGCACTCCTCGACCTCCCGCACTTTTGAAACAGCCTTGTTGAAACTGGCAAGCGCTGCCTCGCGCGTATCGGAGAGTTTCACCTCGGCGAAGGCAATGTGATCCTGTCCCATCTTGCGCGGATCGAGCACAGCGCGAAAGCCCTGGATATACCCCTCGCTGATCAGCCGTTTCATCCGCGCCTGGCAGGGCGTCTTGGACAGGCCCACCCGCACGGCAAGTTCCGTAACTGCAATGCGCCCGTCTTCGCTCAGCACATCGATTATCTTGCGATCAATGGCATCCAGATTGCCTGCCGATGACGCGTCTTCTGCCAATATTGATCTCCGGTGGTCAAAAATAAAGTCGATTTGCCTATCGATAGCGCAATCTTTGGTCAGAAAGAAGATCAGAAATATGCGATGATCCTTTCCATGCTCGGCGCCGGCACGGACCCATGCTTCCGCTTGCACGCAGCGCCCCCGTCTTGAGGAGCCTCGTCCCATGTCTGCAACTGAAAAACAGCTTGAAGAAAACACCTATGTCGCACCGGCATTTGCCCCACCGATCCGGCCGCAGACTGCTTTGAGGCAGGCAATCACCGCCGCCTATCGCCGCGATGAAAAGGAATGCCTTCAGCCCCTCCTGCAGGCCGCGCGCTTTGACGATGCGCTCAAGGCCGATATCCGGCAAACGGCGACTTCGCTGATTTCGGCGCTGCGTTCCAAGGGGGGACGTTCAGGCGTCGAGGGTCTGGTGCATGAATACTCGCTCTCCAGTCAGGAAGGCGTCGCGCTCATGTGTCTGGCTGAAGCACTTTTGCGTATCCCCGATGATGCCACGCGCGATGCGCTCATCCGCGACAAGATTGCCGATGGTGACTGGAAGTCGCATCTGGGCGGCGAGCGTTCGCTCTTCGTCAACGCTGCGACGTGGGGTCTGGTCGTCACCGGCAAGCTGACCTCCACGGTCAACGATCAGGGTCTTTCGACTGCGCTGACAAAGCTTATTGCCCGTTATGGCGAACCCGTCATCCGTCGCGGCGTCGACATGGCCATGCGCATGATGGGCGAGCAGTTCGTGACCGGCGAAACGATTGCCGAGGCGCTGAAGCGTGCCCGCACGCTGGAGGCTGTTGGCTTCCAGTATTCCTACGACATGCTGGGCGAGGCGGCGACGACCGCGAAGGATGCCGAGCGCTATTACAAGGACTATGAGCAGGCGATCCACGCCATCGGCAAGGCTTCCAACGGGCGCGGCGTTTATGGTGGTCCCGGTATTTCCATCAAGCTTTCAGCGCTGCATCCGCGCTACAGCCGTGCGCAGGCGCATCGCGTGATGGCGGAACTGCTGCCGCGCGTGAAGGCGCTGGCGTTGATTGCTGCCGAATACAATATCGGCCTCAACATCGACGCCGAGGAGGCCGACCGGCTGGAGCTTTCGCTCGATCTTCTGGAATCGCTTTGCCTCGATCCGGATCTCAAGGGCTGGAACGGTATCGGTTTCGTCGTGCAGGCCTATAGCAAGCGCTGCCCTTATGTTCTCGATTTCATCATTGATCTCGCCCGCCGCTCGGGTCACAGGCTCATGGTGCGTCTGGTGAAGGGCGCCTATTGGGATGCCGAGATCAAGCGTGCCCAGCTTGATGGCCTCAAGGACTTCCCCGTCTATACCCGCAAGGTTCACACGGACGTTTCCTACATCGCCTGCGCCCGCAAGCTTCTGGACGCACGCGATGTTGTCTTCCCGCAATTTGCGAGCCATAACGCGCAGACGCTGGCCACGATCTACCGTCTGGCGGGGCGCAATTTCAACATCGGCGATTATGAATTCCAGTGCCTCCACGGCATGGGTGAGCCGCTCTATGAAGAAGTGGTTGGCGTTGGAAAGCTGAACCGCCCCTGCCGCATCTATGCGCCGGTCGGCACGCATGAAACCCTGCTGGCCTATCTGGTGCGCCGCCTTCTCGAGAACGGCGCAAACTCCTCTTTCGTCAACCGTATCGTCGACCCCAAGGTCTCTATCGAAGCGCTGGCGGAAGATCCGGTCGATACGGTCATGGCCATGGCGGATCCGGGTGCATCGCATGACCGCATTCGCAAGCCTGCGGAGCTTTATCGTGATGGCCGTACCAATTCGGCAGGCCTTGATCTTTCTGATGAGACGGTGCTTGCCGCTCTTGAGGCTGAATTTGCCGGAAGCGCTCGGGCCAGATGGCACGCGGGGCCGGTTCTCGCCGACGGCCGCGCACGGGGAACAAGCAGGCTTGTCCTCAATCCCGCGGACCATGGCGATGTCGTTGGCGATGTTACCGAACTTGATGCGGCCGATGCCGAACGCGCTGTTTCGCTGGCTCACGCTGCCGCCGCCGACTGGGCAACCACCCCGGCGGCGGTTCGTGCAGCAAGCCTGGAAAAGGCTGCCGACATCATGCAGGCGCGGATTGCTCCCCTGATCGGCTTGATCATGCGTGAAGCCGGCAAATCGGCCGCCAACGCCATCGGCGAGGTTCGCGAGGCGATTGACTTCCTGCGCTATTATGCTGCCGAAGCGCGGCGCATGTTTGCGGACGGAACGGCTCAGCGCGGACCGATTGTCTGCATCAGCCCATGGAATTTCCCGCTGGCGATCTTCACCGGTCAGGTCGCGGCGGCCCTTGCCGCCGGAAATCCGGTGCTCGCCAAACCCGCCGAGCAGACGCCACTGATTGCCGCACAAGCTGTGGCGATCCTGCATGAGGCAGGCATTCCCGCCAGTGCGCTTCAGCTCGCGCCGGGCGATGGCCGGGTAGGCGCCGCACTCGTCGGCTCTCCCGAAACTGCTGGAGTCATGTTCACCGGCTCGACCGAAGTCGCGCGGCTGATCCAGAGCCAGCTGGCCGGACGCCTCTCGTCCGATGGCCGACCGATCCCGCTGATTGCCGAAACCGGCGGGCAGAACGCCATGATCGTCGACAGCTCGGCACTCGCCGAACAGGTCGTCGCCGATGTGATTGCGTCTGCCTTTGACAGCGCCGGACAGCGCTGCTCGGCGCTTCGCGTGCTCTGCCTGCAGGAGGACATCGCTGAGCGGACACTGACAATGTTGAAGGGCGCGCTCAAGGAGCTTTCCATCGGCAATACAACGGCGCTTTCGACGGATATCGGCCCGGTTATCGACGCGGAAGCCAGGGCCAATATCGAAGGTCATGTGGAAAAGATGCGCGCGCGGGGCCTCAAGGTCGAGCGACAGGAGATCGACGCATCTTGCGCCAATGGTACTTTCGTTGCCCCGACTATCATCGAGATCCGCTCGCTGGCTGACCTTGAGCGCGAAGTTTTCGGCCCGGTACTCCATGTCGTCCGCTACAAGCGCGAGAAGATCAACGCATTGATCGACGATATCAACGCGACGGGCTACGGGCTGACCTTCGGGCTTCACACACGCCTCGACGCGACGATTGCCGACGTGACGGCGCGGGCAAAGGCTGGAAATATCTATGTCAACCGCAACATGATCGGTGCTGTTGTCGGCGTACAGCCCTTCGGCGGGCGTGGCCTCTCCGGAACTGGTCCAAAGGCGGGCGGGCCGCTTTATCTCCGCAGGCTCGTGACGGAGCCTGAGGATTTCAGCCCGATCGGCAATGTTCGCGCCGGATCACGAATTGCTGATTTCGCTGCCTGGCTCGAAGCGCAAGGGTCGGAAGCCGCCGCCGCAATGGCCCGCCAGATTGCATTGCGTTCCGCGCTTGGCACGGAGTTCGAGCTCGATGGACCTGTCGGCGAACGCAACGTTTATCGCCTGCATGAACGCGGCAACATTCTTCTCGTGCCGCAGACCGAGGCCGGACTCTATCATCAGCTAGCTGCAGCGCTTGCGACCGGCAATCACGCGACTGTCAGCGCCCCTCTGCATCTGCGGGACGCGCTGGAAGGTCTTCCAGAGCGTTTGCGCGCATCCGTGACACTCACGTCCGACTGGGCTTCTGCCGCGCCTTTCGCCGGGGCGCTGCTGGAAGGCAACGGGGACGAAATCCGCGACGCGATGCAGAAGATTGCGAAACTTCCCGGGCCGCTGGTGCTGGCGCAGGCTGCGACGTCGCAGGCACTTGCGAACGATGTTCGCGCCTACAGCCTGAACTTCCTCGTCGAGGAGGTATCTACCTCGATCAACACGGCTGCCGCAGGTGGCAACGCCAGCCTCATGTCGATCGGGTAGAGCATCTCTTTATGTATCTGCGGTGAGCACAGCGTTCTTCAGCGCGATCGAATAGGGGTGTTGCGGGTTGTCGAGCACGGTCCGCGCATCGCCCTGTTCGACGATCTTGCCCTTCTGCATGATGATGATGCGGTCCGAGATGTAATAGGCCGTTGCCAGGTCGTGGGTGATGTAGACGATCGAAAGCCCAAGCTCGTTCTTGAGACGGGAAAACAGGTTGACGATGGCCATGCGAAGCGATGCATCGACCATCGATACCGGCTCGTCAGCGATCAGCAGGCGCGGCTGGGGGATCAAGGCGCGTGCGATTGCGGCGCGCTGGAGCTGACCACCCGAAAGTTCATGCGGATAGCGCCCCTTGACCTCTTCGAGCGTCAGGCCGACATGGACGAGTGCCTGATCGGCGGCCTTTTCAATCGCGGCCTTGTCGTTGCCGCGTCCATCCACGGCGAAGTTGCGCGCCGTCTCGAACAGATAGCGATCGACACGCTTTAGCGGGTTGAAGGCCTCGAAGGGGTTCTGCAGAACCGGCTGGACCTGGCTCATGAAGGCGAGTCGAGCACGCCGGCTGTTGAAATTCACCGGCGCATTGCGAAAGGTGAGGCTTCCTTCCGTCGGCCCCGTCTGGCCGAGGATCATGGCAGCGATTGTCGACTTGCCGGAACCGGATTCGCCGACGATCGAGAGGATTTCCGGCTTGCCTTCGGTCAGCGAAAAGCTGACATCGTCAACTGCCGTGATCAGCCGCTGGCCGAGCAAACCACCCTGGCGGTAGACCTTGCGGACATTGGAAAGCGAAAGCAGGTCGGTCATGCCGGTACTCCTGTCGCCGCAAAGCAGGCGACCCGTCGATCACCATCAACCGTCACCATGGGCGGGACCTTGATCGCGCAGACATCCATGGCCTTGGGGCATCGTGGATGAAAACGGCAGCCGTCCGGTGGCATTGCAAGGTTCGGCGGCCTGCCCTCCAGCGAAGGTCGTTCGCTCGGATCGCCGATCTTCGGAAGGCTCGCGATGAGATGCTGGCTGTAGGGATGCAGCGGCATGTGGAAGAGCTTGCGCGTGGGGGCTTCTTCCACAAGACGCCCTGCATAGACGATGCCGATGCGGTCCGAGACGGTGGCGTGCACCGACATGTCGTGTGTCACGAACAGAAAGGACGTGCCCATCTCGCGCTGAATGTCGCGGATCATGGAGAGAACATCGCGCTGAACGATGACATCGAGCGCCGTTGTCGGCTCGTCCGCAATGATGAATTCCGGCTTGAGAATGGTGGCAAGCGCAATCGTCGTGCGCTGCCGCATGCCGCCTGAGAGCTCGTGCGGGTAGGCGTTCAAAAGTGCAGGATCGAGTTGCAGCCTTTGCAGGTGCGCGCCAACGCGCGTGAGAAACTGTTCCTTACTGCCACCGGTATGCCGGTAGGCGAAATCGATGAACGAATGCCGGATCCTGCGCACCGGATTGAGCACGTTCATCGAGCCCTGCATGATATAGGACAGGTGCTTCCAGCGCAGCGCTGCGATCTCTCCCGGTGACATCGCGTAGATATCCTGCGTGCCGCCGCCGAAATGGAACTTCACCGATCCCGAAACGACCCGCAATGGCGGCCGGATCGCAGCGGCGATGGTCTTGATGAGCGTCGTCTTGCCGCTGCTCGATTCACCGGCCAGCCCATAGACTTCGCCGCGCTTGATCGAGAGCGAGACATCGTCGACTGCACGCACTTCGCGGTCGATGCCATAGAGGAAGACCTTGTAATAGGCCTTGAGACTTTCAACGTCGAGAATGGCATCCATGCGTCAGCCCCCCATCCTGTTCAGCCGGCTGCGCGGATCATTGTATTCGTTGAGCGACATGGAGAGCAGGAACATGCCAAGGAAGAGGATGACGATCGCCCCGACGGGTGCGGCGACCCACCACCAGACACCGGCAACCAGGGCCGAGTGGGCGTTCGCCCAGTAGATCATCATGCCCATGCTGGGACGTTCGATTTCAGTAAAGCCAAGCACGGACAGCGTGATCTCCATGCCGATCGACCAGATCATGTTGTTCATGGTCGTCGAGAAGACGATCGGCAAGACATAGGGGAAATGCTCCTGCATCAGGATCTTGCGCGTGCTCATGCCCGAGAAGACGCTTTGCGTTGTAAAGGGCCGCGTGCGCAGGCTCATGGCGACCGAGCGGATCAGGCGCGCATCATAGGCCCAGCCGAGCGCGGCCATCACGATGACCAGCATGGGCAGGGTGATCCCGTCCTTGAAGACGAAGTAGAAGAGCACCAGCAGAGGAAACTGCGGTATGACCATCATGCTGTCGTTGATGGCCATCAGCACGCGGTCGACCATCCCGCCCGCATAGCCGGCCACCAGACCCACGACGAGCGAGATGATGCGCGAGACGACGGCGACGCCGATGCCGAAATAGAGCGTATTGCGCAACCCGAGAGCCAGCTGCCAGAAGACATCTTGTCCGCGCGAGGTCGTGCCGAACCAGTAGTCCGCACTCGGTGGCATGTCCGCAGGCAGAAGATAGAGATCGGTTGGCCCATAGGGCGAGAAATACGAGGCGATGACCATACCGACGATCAGAAGGAAAAGAACCAGTCCGATCGCAAACTCGATGTTGTTGCGAAGCAGGTCGCGGAAAATCGTGAACATGGCCTTACTCCACCTTGATCCGCGGATCGATGAGTGGGCTCAGCACATCGATGATGAAAACGGCGATGGCTACGCCGCCGATTGACAGGGCGCTGAGGCCAAGCACGAGACTGTAGTCACCCGCATGCACGGCCGAGATCAGCAGGCTGCCGATGCCAGGATAGCCGAAGACGATTTCGGTGATGACCGTGCCGTTGAAAATCGCGCCAAAGGACATGGCAAGCCCCGTCAGCTGCGGCACGAGCGCGTTGCGCGCCACATAGGAGCGAAGAATGCGACCTTTCTGCACGCCGCCGAGTTCGGCGAAAACCACGTAGTCTTCCGTCACGATATTGGAGACCAGCGCGCGCATGCCCGTCAGCCAAGAACCCGCTCCCACAAGGATCAGCGACAGGGCCGGCAGGATCGAATGTTTGAGAATGTCGAGCACCAGATCGAACGACAGGTTCATGCTGCGATTGATTTCGTAGCCGCCATTGATGGGCAGGATCGGCCAGACGTAACCGAAGACGATCAGCAGCACGAAGGCCAGGATGTAATAGGGGATCGGCTGCAGGGCGATCAGACCCAGGCTGATGATCTTGAGGAAAACATTGTTGCGGTAATAGCCCGCAAAAGCGCCGATGATGTTTCCGAGGATGAAGGTGATGAAGGTCGAGACGGTCAGCAGGCCAACGGTCCAGGGCAGCGCACGCATGATGATCTGCGAAACCGGTGTCGGGAAGGCGGAAAGCGACGGGCCCAGATCACCGGTGAGCAAGCGACCCCAGAAATGGATGTATTGCTGCCATATATTGCCTTCCAGACCATAGAGCGAGCGCAGCGTCTGGCGCATCAGTTCGATGGCTGCAGGGTCGGATGCCCCCATCTGCTGGATTGCACCAATGCTTTCCTGCACCGGATCGATCGGCGTCGCATGGGTGATGAAAAAGGTCACCGTGATCCCGAGGAACACGATCAGAAGGAGCTGAAGAAACCGTTTCAGCACGAAAACCGGGTAGGATGCCACGCTGACTTGTCTCCCTGTCTTTGTCGTTGCGTAAAAAGTCCGCCGGCCCGCGAAGTTAGCCGGCGGAAAAAGGCCCGGCGCGCCGTGTTCGCGCCGGGCTGGGAGGTTACTGTTTTGCTGGCTTCAGCTTGACCATCATGAGGCGCGAGTTCGCCCAGTTCGGAACAGGATCCGTGTAGGGATCTGCAATGGTCGGATAGCCAGTCCAGTAGGTCGTATCCATGGACGTGAACACGTTGTAGGACATGAGCGGAATGGTCGGCATTTCCTTGACCACGAGCTTCAGATAGTCCTTGCCGAGTTCGATACCCTTCGGATCGTCGGCGCTGGTGCCACGCAGCTGTTCGATGATCTTGTCGAGATCAGGGCTCGACCAGCGCTGCCAGTTGCGTGCCGGCTGGTTTTCCCCCTTCTTGGCGACAAACTGCGAGTGCCAGCTGTCGAGGAAGAACGAGAGGTCGGGATCGCCGCCCCAGGTTTCCACGCTCCAGGCAATCGCGACCTGGTAGTCGCCGGACGCAAGACCCTGCCAGACGGCGCTGGAAGGAACGGCCTTGGCGTCGATACCAGCCGCTGCCCATTGCTGGGCAATCAGGGTTCCGGCGCGTGTGAAGACCGAACGCGTATCGCCTTCAACGGTCATGCGGATCTTGAAGGGCGTGCCATCCGGCATCATCCACTTGCCGCCGACCTTCTTGAAGCCTGCCTTTTCGAGCAGTTCGGCAGCTGCTGCCGGATCGGTTTTCCACCAACCGTAGCCGAATGCCGAATTGATGGCCTTCGGGTCAGACGGAATCTGATCCTTGAACTTGGGCTGCTTTTTCAGGATATCGGCGATCTGCGTACCGATCGTCGGATCGTACGGCTTGATCTTCTGCTTGCCGGTGTCGATCGTGAAGTCCTTCAGCCAGTCCTGCAGGGGTGCCTGGTAGTCGTCCATCGCAATACCGGTCGGCGGTACGCCAAGCGCGGAGAGCGTGGCGGCGCCACGATAGCTCGCCATGTCGACGGCCTTGATATCGATCAGCAGCGCGAGTGCCCAGCGCACGTCAGGATTCTGGAACGTCGGATCCTGGTTGTTGAAGATCACGGCGGGTAGCGTCGGATCGGGATGGGCAAACGGGAAGGTCGGGAACCAGCTCTGCACCTTGTCCGACTTTTCCTTCAGCGTGAACATGCCTTCCGGCGTGTTGTCGTGAATGATGTCCAGCTTGTGCTCGAGCTGGGTGATGGTGCGCTTGTCCGGCGGGCCCGGATCGACATAGCTGACATATTTCGGACCCGGCTCGCCAAAACGGGCAATCGAGGTACGCTGCCAGTCGTCACGCTTTTCCCACGTGAACCACTTGCCCTGCGGATCGAAGGCCTTGAGCTTGTAGGCGCCGAGCGAAACCGGATCGTGGAAATCGTAGGTGGTCGGATCCTTGACCTTTTCGAAGACGTGCTTCGGCATGATCCATGCGCCGTTCCAGCGAACGGTGAAGATGGCATGGAAGCGGGAATTCGGCTTTTTCAGCTTGAAGACGACCGTATAGGGGTCGGTTGCCTCGACGCTTGCGACCTGAACGGAGAAGGCCGCACTCCAGGTCATGCCCGGATGCTCCATCTGCGTCTTGACGGTATAAACGACGTCATCGGCGTTGAATTCGACGCCATCGGACCAGAAGATGCCCTTGCGCAGCTTCACGGTCATTTCCGTGAAGTCGGCATTGTATTGCGGCTTGTCGGCAGCAAGCGAATTGTCCCAGGCCGCGCCACCGAGGCCCTTCTCGGGGTCGATATACCACAGGGTGTCCATGGTGAGCTGCTGCAGGCCGGTTGACCAGCCGCCGCCGCCGTTCATCCAGATGTTGAACCAGCCGGGGTTCTTGATCGTGCCTTCCGGGTTTTCAACGATCAGCGTCTCCTTGCGGGGCAGGGATGTATAATCGTCCGCCCAGGCGACGCCTGCGGCCAGCGCGGCCAGGGCCGCACCAAGCGCGAATCTCTTCCAGTATGTCATCGCTTCCTCCTAGTTATCTGTGCAAACTTCTGCCAGTTGCCGCAGCCTGCGGCAGAACCGGCATCAAGTGCCGGCCGGGGCCTCCTCCTCCCCGGGCCGGAGCCCGCTGTCAGACCGACAGACGGATCATCGTGTAGGACAACGGCTTGAGCGTGGCGCGCAGCCTTCCGTCCTCGATCTTTGCGTCGCCGCCGGAAACCGGGACGACATTGTTCGGGTTCTTGGCGGTGTTGACCGCGTTGAGGTCCGTGTGCGTCATGCCGACCTGTTCGACGACGCGAGCTCCGACAAAGCCCTCGAGCTTCGTGTCGAGCGAAATGCTCTCGGTGAGATGCCGGTTGACCACGAAGAAGGTGATGTTGCCGCTTTGGGCGTCGTGCACGCCGCTGATGTCGATGTAGGGCACATCGTCGGCTTCATCGCTGTCGTAGGTCGGGCTCTCGACCGCCAGGCGGAGCGCAGTGCCGCGGCCGTACTTCGATGCAAACAGCAGCGGATAGTAGATAGTCTGGCGCCACGCCGGGCCGCCGTCCTCGGTCATGATCGGGGCAATGACGTTGACGAGCTGCGCGATGCAGGCGATGCGAACGCGGTCCGAGCGACGGATGAACGTGTTGAGAATGCCGCCAACCTGAAGCACATCCTCGAAATTGTAGACGTCTTCGAGCAGATGCGGCGCATCCGGCCACTCGTCGCGCGCCAGAATGTCCTTGTCCTGCTGGTTGGAGTGATACCAGACGTTCCACTCGTCAAAGGAAATGCCGATGTTCTTCTTGGAGCGCTTCTTGGCCTTGATGTAATCGATGACGCCGCCGATCGTCACGATATAGCGGTCAAGCTTCTCGGCCTTGGCGAGATAGTTGAGCGTATTCTTCTCGCGGTTGGCAAAGTACATGTGCAGCGAGATGTGATCGGCGCTGTCATAGCACTCGTTCAGAACCTCTGCCTCCCAATCGGGATAGGTCTTCATGTCCGAATTGGACGAACCGCAGACGATGAGCTCGAGCGATTTGTCGAAGCCGCGCATGGCCTTGGCGGTTTCGTCGGCAAGACGCCCGTATTCATAGGCCGACTTGTGGCCAACCTGCCAGGGACCGTCCATTTCGTTACCCAGGCACCAGAGCTTGACACCGTGCGGATCAGCCCAGCCGTGCTTGCGACGCAGATCCGACCAGTAGGTGCCGCCCGGATGGTTGCAGTATTCGAGGAAATTGCGTGCAGCATCGAGGCCGCGCGAGCCGAGGTTGACCGCAAGCATCGGCTTCGTATTCGCCTTCTTGCACCAGTCGACAAATTCGTTGACGCCGATCTGGTTGCTTTCGCGTGTGCGCCAGGCAAGATCGAGACGGACGGGGCGTTCGGCGCGTGGGCCGACACCGTCTTCCCAGTTGTATGCGGACACAAAATTGCCGCCGGGATAGCGGCAGTAGGGCGAGTTCAGTTCCCGCACCATGTCGATCACATCCTGCCGGAAGCCGTCAACATCGGCGGTCGGATGGCCGGGCTCATAGATGCCGCCGTAGATTGCTCTGCCGAGGTGTTCGAGGAATGAGCTGTAGAGCCGGTCATCGATTTCTGCGATATGAAAATCCCGGTGAGCGGTGACTGTCGCCTTCAAGGATGCCTCCTGTGTATCAACATTTATGATTTTGTACATTAATCTTGATATAAATCAGAGAACCCGTCAATCGGCGGCTGGCAAAAAATAAATCTATCATAAAGCATTGATTTGTTGCGATGCATGCAGAATTCTATAGCCAAAACGAACGGCTTACCGCGGCTGCTCAGGGAAGCGTAGACGCTGAGCAATCGCAAAAATTAATATCAAGAATTATGATTTAATTATTGTCGAGATAGAGACGCATCACGATGTCACGTCCGTAATTGCCAAACCCGCGACCGAAGATGTTGACTCCGCCTGTGTGTTTGGCGTCCTCGGCGATCCCGACTTTCAGGCGAACAGACGAGTGCTGGTTGAAGCCGATATCGTCGAGCGTGACATTCGAAACCTTCACCGCGTCGATGAATGTGCCTGTTGACGAGATGCGCCATGTCTTGAGCTTGCCGTATTGGGAGCCTTCGAGCTTCCACCAGGCCGGGGTAAATGCACCGCGCTTGTCACCGTAGTCGCCGGGGGATGTCCATGTGCCAATGGCAGTGCCGTTGACCCAGAGCGTGATATCCGAAGGCCAGTCCGGGTTCGTGCCGGGCACCTCGGATGACAGCTCCATGGCGAATTCGATCGCCTCGACCGATTTGTTCAAGATCTTGGCATTATTGGGGAATTTGTATTCCACAAAGCCGCGCCCAAACCAAAGAAGACCAGCCTGCATGCGGTTTGGATCGAGGAAGTAATCCGGGACATCGAGGAGGCCGATAATACCGTCCGCCGAACAGAGGCCGCAAGGTGCGTGGGTCTCGCAACTCGTATAGAGACCGACCGGCATGGCAACTTCTATGACGTCCTGCTCCGCCTTCTGCGGAATGTCCTCGAATGTCAGCAGGATCTCGTCATAGAGCGCGCTGCAGATCTTCTGATGCCCCTTCTTGGCCTTCATGGCCTTGGTTTCAACAAGGCTTGCATCCTCGAGAATCTGGATCCCGGTCGCGACAGTTGATTGGGGAAGCGAAAGGGCCTGTGCGATTTCGTTTACATTCATCGGGCCGCTGGCGCAAAGCAGCTTCAGCATGGCTACGCGGGCCGGGGCCGAAAGGGCACGCAGAACATCCGAGCTTTCGCCTGCATTGATCGTCAAAAACCCGCGCTGCATCTGTCGCCCCCACTGTCCCTCATCAAATTTCTATATCATAAAAACTGATACGACAATGACTTGTTTGGGCACATACGGATTGTTTAATGCGTGCGAAGTCGTGATGGATCGGGTGGATATCAGGCAGTCGCGCCGTAACGGGGATGCGACAGTGCGGTCATGATGCCTCTGAGTTCCGCAAGGCCCTTCAGGCGACCGATTGTCGGATAGCCAGGCTGGGTTTTGCGCCCGAGGTCATCCAGAATATCCTGTCCGTGATCCGGTCGCATGGGAATGTTGAAATCGCTGCGGCCTTCCGCCTTGCGACGATTTTCTTCCTTGAGCACTGCCGCAATGACCGCAACCATGTCAGTCCCGCCGCCGAGATGTTCTGCCTCGTGGAAGGAGCCAGCGATGTCGTTGGTTTCACGCAGGACGTTGCGCAGATGCAGGAAATGAACACGGCTGCCCAGGCGCTTCATCATGCCGGGCAGGTCGTTGTCAGGTCGCGCACCCAGCGATCCGGTGCAAAGCGTAATGCCATTGGCAGGACTGTCTACAGCCTCCATGACCGCTCGATAGTCCGCCTCGGTCGACATGACGCGGGGCAGGCCGAGGAGCGGAAAGGGCGGATCATCCGGATGGCAGCAGAAGCGCAGGCCGATTTCTTCGGCAAGCGGAATGATCTCTGACAGGAAGTCGATGAGGTTCTGCCTGAGCCTTTCCGGCCGTATCGCCGCATAAGCTGAGAGATGGCTGCGGACATCGTCCATTTCCATGTGATCGGCGCCGCCCGGCAGTCCGAAGATCACATTGCGGGTGATGGCTGATGCCTGCTCTGCGCTCCACCCTGCAAAACGACGCGCTGCTTCATCACGAACTGCCTCGCTGAAGTCTTCGCTGGCACCGTCCCGCTGCAGCACATGGATGTCAAAAGCCGCAAAATCCACGATGTCGAAACGCATGCATGACGCACCGTTGGGCAGTCGCCATGCGAGATCCGTCCGGGTCCAGTCCAGGACAGGCATGAAGTTGTAACAAACGACCTCGATCCCGGCAGCCGCCAGATTGCGCATGCTCAGGCGATAATTCCGCAGATGACGCCTGAAGTCGCCGGTCTGCCGCTTGATGTCTTCCGAAACGGGCAAGCTCTCGACCACTTCCCATCGCAAACCTGAGGGCGTCCCATCTTTCATTCGGGCGATGCAGGCCTGTCGCTCGGCGATATCCTCTGCGGACCAGACCTCGCCGGCAGGCACGTGATGAAGCGCACTGACCACGCCCTCGACGCCCGCCTGGCGCATATCGTCAATGGAGGCAATGTCCTTAGGGCCAAACCACCGCCAGGTCTGTCGCATGGGTCTTCTCTCTCGTTTCAGAATGGCGGGAGCAACAGGGTTTCCGTTTTGCCCCCGATGACGATCTGGGGTTGAGACTAGCAGTGAGCGCTAAAGTTTACTAGTATGGTAGTTACAGATATCGCCTTCGAGAGGTAACCGAATGTCGTCGAAACCTGAGCGTTGGACGATCCACATGCATGCAGCGGTTGGCCCACAACTGCGCAATATTCTGCGTCAGCGCATCATCCAGGCAGATCTCGCGCCAGGCGTTGCGCTTTCCGAGACCGAGATTGCCAAGATTTATGGTGTCAGTCGTCAACCCGTGCGTGAAGCGTTCATCAAGCTTGGCGAGGAGGGCCTTGTCGAGATCAGGCCCCAGCGCGGAACGTTCGTCAGCCGTATTTCTGTCGCTGGCGTCATGGACGCCCGTTTCGTCCGAGAGGCGGTTGAAGCCGATATCGCTAAACTGCTTGCCGCAAAGCCTGATTCCACCGTCGTCAGGGAATTGACACAACTCGTCGAGCAGCAGCGAAACGTTGCCAGCGACGACCCGCTGCAATTCTTGCAACTCGACGAAGCGTTCCACCGCCAATTGTCGGTGGCTGCCGACAAGCATGGCGCCTGGCGCGTCGTCGAGGATGCCAAGGCGCAGATGGATCGCGTGAGGGTTCTTTCCGCCCAACAGTTTCCCGTTGAGCGGCTGATTGAGCAGCATCAGTCAATCGTTGATGCGATCGCGACCGGCGATGTGGTTGCTGCTGAAGCCGCCGTTCGCCATCATCTTCGCGAAGTGCTCCTCGACCTGCCGAGGATCGCACGGTCCTTTCCGGACTATTTCAAAGACCTGGAGGTGAGTTGAGCGCTTCGATCGCGACCATATTCCAGGTGGTGGAAATGCCGGTTTAGCTAACCTTAAATTAACGCCGTCCCCATATTTTACCGAGAGTTTTAAGTATTTTGGGAGGCTCCCCCAAGCGGGGGGCTGTCTTGATGACGGCAAGACTTCTGAAGTCCTGCCTCCCGGCATTGATAGGGGAAGCGTCCATGTTGCTGAGATCAGCCACCAGCCGGAACATCTTCGCTGTCGCAACCGCGGGGGTCATTGCGACCATCGCAGCTGCGAGCGTGCTTTTCACGTTGACCTACACGCATATTCGCGACGCAAGCGTCGACAATCTTCGTCAGATTGCGACCGAAAATGCGATGTCGATCAATCAGTCGATGCAGAGCGGCATCCAGATCGTCGGCAACCTGCGCACCGCCCTTTCGTCTATGAAACAGTCCGGTGATCCGGACCGTACGAAGTCGGATATCCTGCTGAAGAACCTGCTGCAGGACAATCCGTTGGCGCTTGGCGTCTGGACCGGCTGGGATCCGAATGCCTTTGACGGCAAGGACAAGGACTTCGTTGGCAAGGAAGGTCATGATGCGACCGGCCGTTATGTGCCCTATTGGGTGCATAGCGGTAGCAAGATCGTCCACACGCCGCTGACGGATTACACGGTTGCGGGGGCAGGCGACTATTACATTCTGGCGCACGACACCCAGAAGACTGTCATCATCGAGCCATATCTCTACAAAGTTGATGGCGTCGATGTCCTGATGACATCCATCGTCATGCCGATGATGGAGAATGGCAAGGCCGTTGGCGTCGCCGGCATGGACATATCGCTGGCCGAGGCCAACAAGGCGCTTTCGGCGGTCAAGCCGATGGGTGACGGCTATGTCGCTCTCGTGACGGGCAAGGGCAACATCGTCGTTCATCCTGACGCGACACTGGCGGGCAAGACCCTTAAGGACGCAGGCGACAAGACCGGCGGCTGGGACAATCTCATTGCGAACCCGGGGCAGTCGGCAGAAATCAAGGGTATGGATGGTCAGACCAATGTCGCGGTCGCCGTTCCCATGCCGCTGACCGACGACATCAAGTGGTATGTCATCGTGGCAGTGCCGAAGGCGACGGTTTTCGCGAAGCTCGACCAGATGACCTGGAGTGCCGTCGCCATCACTCTCCTCGCCGCCTTGCTTCTTGGCATTGCCGGCTGGCTGATTGCCCGCAAATTCATCGCCCGGCTCGGCAACGTTATCCGCGAGACGCAGGAAATTGCCAATGGCAGGCTTGATGTCAAGCTTGCCGATGCCAGCCGCAATGACGAGATCGGTGATCTTTCCCGCTCTCTCGGGATTCTTCTCGACAACAACCGACGCAAGATCCAGCTTGAGCGCGACGCTGAGGAAAGCCGTGCCCAGCAGGAAGCACAGCGTGCAGAGACCGCGCGGATCAATGCATCCCGCGAAGACGAGGTGAAGTTCGCCGTGGGCGAACTGGCCAGTGCGCTCACACGCCTGTCTGATGGCGACATGACCGTTCGGCTCGAACGTGCCTTCGCGACGAGCCTTGACTCCATCCGAAGCGACTTCAACAATTCGGTCTCGAAGCTGGAAGCTGCGATGCTTTCATTCTCGGAAAACGCCGCCGTTATCGAGTCGGGATCGCAAGAAATCCGGAGCGGTGCAGATGATCTTGCCCGCCGCACCGAGCAGCAGGCCGCCTCTGTCGAGGAGACCGCGGCGGCGCTTGAAGAAATCACAACATCGGTGAAGGATTCGACCCAGCGTGCAGAAGAAGCCGGCTCGCTGGTTCGCCATGCCAAGGAAGCCGCCGAACACTCCGGATCGGTCGTGCGTGATGCGGTGGCAGCGATGAGCGCTATCGAGCAATCCTCGCAGTCCATTTCCAACATCATCGGTGTGATCGACGAAATCGCCTTCCAGACCAACCTCCTGGCCCTCAACGCAGGTGTCGAGGCAGCCCGCGCAGGCGAAGCCGGCAAGGGCTTTGCAGTCGTCGCGCAGGAAGTGCGCGAGCTTGCGCAGCGCTCTGCAACGGCCGCCAAGGAGATCAAGGCGCTCATCACGTCTTCGGGCGAGCAGGTCAAGCGTGGCGTGAGCCTCGTCGGTCAGACCGGTGACTCGCTGCAGACGATCGTTGCGGAAGTCCAGGAAATCAATCGCAACGTCGAGGCCATCGTCCAGGCGGCACGCGAACAGTCGACCGGGCTTCAGGAAATCAATGCCGCTGTGACCCAGATGGACCAGGCAACGCAGAAGAACGCCGCCATGGTCGAGGAAAGCAACGCGGCGTCCCACACCCTTGTGACGGAAGTTCAGTCGCTTTCGACGCGCCTCGCCCAGTTCAACTTGGGCGGTTCGCGACGAGCTGACCCTTCGGTTCGCCGTCCGGTGACGACGACGCAGTCTGCGACCGTCGCCTCTAACCGGCGTCCGAGCGTGGTGAGCGAAACCTCACGTCCGGCTCCGTCGCCCGCACGTGCACTGGGCAACAAGCTCGCTGCAGCAATGACATCTTCGCGTGGTGCGGCACCGGCTTCCTCGGGTGGCGAGTGGGAAGAGTTCTAAGAGCCTAAGCTTCTGGCTAAAAAGGGAAATCGGAGGCATTGCCTCCGATTTTTTTTGCTTGTAGGCCCCTCAGGCAAAATGCGGAACGGCGGCTCCCGCACGTCGTTCGGAGCAGGGCTTTCAGAGCGCCAAACTATATAGTTGACTAGGAAACAACATTAATATAGTTTCCTAGTCAACTAACGGAGATGCGATCTTGTCCCCCTCAAGTCTGACCGATCACACAGGATACTGGTTGCGCATGGTTTCCAATGCTGTGTCGCGGGAATTTGCCCGCAAGATTGGCCTTGCAGATGTGACGGTTGCCGAGTGGGTTTTCATGCGGGCCCTTTTCGATGATCAACCCGTGCCGCCGACGGTACTTGCGACCAAAATGGGGATGACCAAGGGCGCGATCAGCAAGCTTGCCGAGCGGCTGATAAGCAAAGGCCTCGTCCTGCGGACGGAGCACGAAACCGACAAGCGCGCGCATGCTCTCTCGCTTTCCGAGGCGGGCATGGCCAGAATCCCGGCTCTCAGCGCCATTGCCGACGAGAACGACCAGCGCTTTTTCGAGGCGCTCGGTCCGGACGAGCGTCGAACCTTGGTTCAACTTTTGAGGGTCCTTGCTGAAAGGCATGGTCTCTCGGCGGCACCTGTCGACTGACCCCCACTGCATCACCCCATCAAACCTGAAAGGAACCGCCATGGACGCGGAAAACATTGCTATTGCCAGAAAGTGCCTCGATGCAGCCCATGACGGCAGCCTGAGCTTTCCCGAAATCGTCGGCACGTTGATCGGTGCCGGGTTTGAAGGTTACTCGGTTGACTATCGGTGCAACCAGCAAACCTATTATCTGCCAGACGGCGACCATGTGACGCTCGACATGCTGAAATCCGACGGGCTGGTGGAAGCAGAATTCGATGCCAACGAGCTCGAAAGGCTCGTCCGCTGGGCACAGGCAAACCCGCCTGAATACACCTATGTCGCCTTCAGCGAAAAGGCCAAGGCGGCAGGCTGCGCGGGCTACCTGGTTTCGTTTCTGGGCCGCCGGGTCGTCTATTTCGGACGCACCGCCGAGACGCATGTCGAGCATTTTCCGAAGTGAGCAAGAGTGTCATAAGACGTTGATCTGAAGAGACTTTGTCGTCTCCATTTGCTGCGGCAGCAGGGCTGCGCCAAGCCGGTCTTGACCAATCCGGTCAAGCCGTGTCACATAATCGCATTCACCAGGGGGGTCCCGGCAAGGGGCTGAGATACTGCTAGAGCGCGCAGTGACCCGTTGAACCTGATCCAGTTCATACTGGCGTAGGGACGGTGTCACGATGACGTTTTCGGCGGATTTTTGCCCTCGGGCATGGATTGCGTCGCGGCGTTGTCCAATACCCCTCCGTTTCGCATCATGACTGGGTCTCCAACTCGAAACTTGGAGCCTCAAGATGACCATTCATGCAAAGCCCGTCGCACCATCCGTGACGACCGGTTCGCTGCCCGCCTCGCGCAAGATCCACGTCGCTGGCGAACTGCACCCCGATATCCGTGTTCCGTTGCGCGAGATTGCCCTTCATCCCACATCCGGCGAGCCGCCGGTGCGCGTCTATGACGCCTCCGGTCCTTACACCGACCCGTCCGAAACTATAGCCATCGATCAGGGCCTGAAGCGTATCCGCAGCCGGTGGATCGAGGAACGCGGCGATGTCGAGATTTATGACGGCCGCGAAGTCCGCCCGGAGGATAACGGAAATGTCGGGGAAGCCGCTCTCGTTCCAGAATTTCCAGCGCGTCACCGTCCGCTTCGTGCGAAGGACGGCAAGGCCGTCACGCAGCTTGCCTATGCGCGCGCCGGGATCATCACGCCGGAAATGGAATTCATCGCCATTCGCGAGAACCTGGGACGCAAGGCAGCGGTTGCCGGAACACGCGACGGGGAGAGCTTCGGGGCGTCAATTCCCGACCATGTCACGCCTGAATTCGTCCGCGATGAAGTGGCGCGCGGACGGGCGGTCATCCCCTCCAACATCAACCATCCGGAAGCCGAGCCGATGATTATCGGGCGGAATTTCCTCGTCAAGATCAACGCCAACATCGGCAATTCAGCGGTCACCTCCTCGATGGCCGAGGAGGTCGAAAAGATGGTCTGGGCGACGCGCTGGGGCGCCGATACGGTCATGGACCTGTCGACTGGTCGCAACATTCACAACATCCGGGAATGGATCATCCGCAATTCGCCGGTGCCGATCGGGACCGTGCCGCTCTATCAGGCGCTGGAGAAGGTCAACGGCATTGCCGAAGACCTGACTTGGGAAATCTACCGCGACACGTTGATCGAGCAGGCCGAGCAGGGCGTCGACTATTTCACCATCCATGCGGGCGTCAGGCTCGCCTATATCCCGCTCACCATAAACCGCGTCACGGGCATCGTCTCGCGGGGTGGCTCCATCATGGCCAAGTGGTGCCTGCATCACCACAAGGAGAGCTTCCTCTATGAGCATTTCGAGGAAATCTGCGACATCTGCCGAGCCTACGACGTCTCGTTCTCGCTCGGAGACGGCCTGCGTCCCGGATCGATTGCGGACGCCAATGACGCGGCGCAGTTTGCCGAGCTCGAGACGCTCGGAGAGCTGACCAGGATTGCGTGGTCGAAGGACTGCCAGGTGATCATCGAGGGGCCCGGCCATGTGCCAATGCACAAGATCAAGGAGAACATGGACAAGCAGCTCGCCGTTTGTGGCGAGGCGCCGTTCTACACGCTCGGACCGCTGACGACCGACATCGCACCGGGCTACGACCACATCACCTCCGGCATCGGGGCGGCCATGATAGGCTGGTTTGGTACGGCAATGCTTTGCTATGTCACGCCCAAGGAACATCTGGGCCTTCCCGACCGCAACGACGTGAAGGTGGGCGTCATAACCTACAAGATTGCCGCCCACGCGGCCGACCTTGCCAAAGGGCATCCGGCGGCGCGGCTCCGCGATGATGCGCTGTCGCGCGCGCGGTTCGAGTTCCGGTGGGAGGATCAGTTCAACCTCTCGCTCGACCCGGAAACGGCCCGCTCCATGCATGACGAGACGTTGCCGAATGAGGCGCACAAGGTCGCGCATTTCTGCTCCATGTGCGGACCAAAATTCTGTTCGATGCGCATTTCGCATGACCTGCGCGCCGAAGCCCAGAAGGAGGGCATGGAGGCCATGGCCGCGAAGTTCCGCGCGGGCGGTGATCTCTAAATGCCCGTGGCCGTGGAGTGACCTGATGTCCATCCTTATAAAGGGGGCGGGGGTGGCGGGACTGACCGCCGCCTACGCGCTTGTCCGCCGGGGGCTGGAAGTGACCATCGTCGATCCGGCTGAGCGGCCGGGCCACGGTGCGTCCCACTATGCCGGCGGCATGCTGGCACCCTGGTGCGAGCGAGAAACCGCGCCGCCCGAAATCGAAACGCTCGCCGCGACGGCCATTGACTGGTGGGATGCTGCCTTGCCGGGCCTCGTGGCGCGCAAGGGAACGCTGGTTGTCGCGCCGCATCGGGATCGAAGCGAGCTGGAGCGCTTTGCCAACCGCACCCGCCATCATCAATGGCTGGATGAGGATGGCATTGCCGCGCTCGAACCGGCTTTGGCCGGGCGGTTCCGGCGCGGTCTGTTCTTTGCAGGCGAGGCGCATCTTGATCCGCGTGCAGCTCTTGCCGCGCTCGTCGGATCGCTTGCCGACATGGGCGTGCGAATTCTCCGAGAAACAAATGAGCGCGATTTTGCCCGTGTCATCGATTGCACCGGGTGTGCGGCGATCGTCCCTGGCTCCGGCCTTCGCGGCGTGCGTGGCGAAATGCTTTATCTCCAGTCCCAGGACATTGCCCTGTCGCGTCCTGTGCGGCTGCTTCATCCGCGCATACCGCTTTATGTCGTTCCGCGTGGCGAGGGCCGTTTCATGGTCGGTGCGACCATGATTGAGAGCGATCACGACGGACCGATCTCCGCCCGATCGCTGATGGAGCTTCTTAACGCCGCCTACGCACTGCATCCGGCATTCGGGGAGGCGAGTCTTGTCGAGACCGGCAGCGGCATCCGTCCGGCCTATGATGACAACGTTCCCCGGCTGATGGGGTCAGGCCGACATTTTTCAATCAACGGCATGTATCGCCATGGCTTTCTCGCTGCCCCCGCGCTTGCCGAGCAGCTCGCGGAGAAGCTTGTGGAAGAACACGAGAGAAGGATTTGCGCATGACGCTCATCATAAATGGAGAAACCTGGAGTGGTGAGGCATCGACCCTTGCGGCGCTTCTCGTCGTGCATGACTACGAGGGCGACTGGATCGCCACGGCCGTCAACGGCGAACTGGTGCAGCGGGCGGAGCGCGCCGCATTTCTTTTACGGGAGGGTGACCGGATCGAAATCCTCGCGCCCATGCAGGGAGGCTGAGTGATGTTCTCGCTCTATGGACAGGAGCTTTCGAGCCGCCTTTTCCTGGGCACTGCCCGCTATCCTTCGCCGGACATCCTGGCACGGGCGGTCGAGGCATCCGGTGCCGGCATCCTCACGGTATCGCTGCGCCGGGAAATGGCAGGCGGGCGAGGTGGGAGCGCATTTTTCTCCCTTGTCCGAGAGCTTGGAGTACCGTTGCTCCCCAATACAGCGGGGTGCCACACAGCGCGTGAGGCGATCCTGACGGCGCAGATGGCGTGTGAGGTGTTCGGCACGGACTGGATCAAACTCGAAGTGATCGGCCATCATGATACGTTGCAGCCGGATGTGTTCGCTCTGGTCGAAGCCGCGCGGGCCCTGTCTTCCGAAGGCTTTCGCGTCTTTCCCTATACGACCGAGGATCTGGTGGTCGGCGAGCGGTTGCTTGAGGCGGGTTGCGAGGTTCTGATGCCCTGGTGCGCGCCCATCGGCTCGGCGCGCGGTCCGATCAATCCCGCTGCGCTCATGAGCTATCGCGCCCATTTCGCTGATGTGCCGTTGATCGTCGATGCAGGCATCGGCCGCCCGAGCCACGCCGCTGCGGTCATGGAGCTTGGCTTCGATGCGGTGTTGCTGAATACGGCCGTTGCCGGAGCGGGTGATCCTGTTCTTATGGGCAAAGCCTTTGCAAATGCCATCGACGCCGGCCGGCAGGCCTATCTTGCCGGTCCGCTGGAGCCGCGCGACATGGCGGTTCCCTCCACGCCGGTCATCGGCAAGGCGGTCTTTTCATGAAGCTCGATCCCTTCTACCTGATCGTGGACAACGCCGACTGGATCGACCGGCTGGTGCCTATCGGTGTCAGGCTGGTGCAATTGCGCATGAAGAATTCCAACGACGCTGACTATCGTCGCCAGATCCGGCGCGCGGCGGAAACCTGCCGTATCCACCAATGCCAGCTGATCGTGAACGACTATTGGCGGCTCGCGATCGAAGAGGGTTGCGACTTCGTGCATCTGGGACAGGAAGACTTGGCGGAGGCCGATCTGGGTGCAATCCGCCGGGCAGGTCTCAGGCTTGGCGTTTCGACCCATGACGATCGCGAGCTTGACACGGCACTTGCCGCCCATCCGAACTATGTGGCGCTCGGGCCCATCTGGCCTACGATCCTGAAGGCGATGCCATGGGCGCCGCAGACGCCTGAAAAGCTTCCGATCTGGAAGAGGCGTCTGGGTGTTTTCCCGCTCGTCGCCATCGGCGGCATGACGCCGGAGCGTGCAGTCATCGCGCTTCGGCACGGGGCCGATAGCGCTGCCGTCGTCACCGACATTACTTTGAATGCCGATCCTGAAGCTCGGGTGCGGCAATGGCTGGAAGCGACAGCGCCATGGCGTTGAACAATCGGCTATCGGTTCTCGTCGTCGCCGGAACGGACTCGTCTGGCGGCGCCGGCATTGCGCGCGATGTCGAAACGCTGTCTGCTTTTCGTGTTCACGCGTCGCTCGCCGTGACCGCCGTTACGGCGCAGACCGATCAGTCCGTCGAGGCCGTCGAAATCATGCCCGCACGCCTCGTCGCAAAGCAGATGTACGCCGCGATTTCGGGCGCTCATCTGCAAGCGGTGAAGCTTGGTATGCTGGCGACCGGGGAAATCGCAGAGACAGTCGGGGTGGTTCTGGCCAAGCATCCGGATCTGGCCGTCGTCATCGACCCGGTTCTGGTTTCAAGCTCCGGGCGGAACCTCATGCGTGGCGATGCGGCGGCGGTTTATGGCAGGCTTTTTCCCTTTGCCACGCTGATCACGCCCAACCTTCCCGAACTGGCCATGTTGTCGGGAGAGCCCATTGCGACATCAGAAGGCGACATGATCCTGCAGGCCAAGGCCCTGATGGCGCGGCGCGCGCGCGCTGTGCTCGTCAAGGGCGGCCATGCTGACGGCCCGGAGGCGACCGATCTGCTTGTGACATCGCAAGCCATCATCCGCATGTCCGCGCCACGTCTTGGTGCCAGCATGCGTGGCACGGGATGTGCGCTGTCATCCGCGATTGCCGCTAATCTTGCTTTAGGCCTTGGCCTGCAGCCGAGCGTCGAGCGGGCGAAGGCCTATGTGTTCGAGCGACTAAGCAAAGTTTCAGACCGCCTGCCGTCCGTCGATCCAGGTCGCGACATGGGCCATTTGCGGATTTAGAACAACGAAATCCGCCCGGTATCCGGCACCGATACGGCCATGATGGTGGTCGATGCCGACGGCTTGCGCCGGATAAAGCGACGCCATGCGGAGTGCCTCTTCGAGGGTGAGGCCGAGGTTTGTCGCAGCAAACCTGACGCAGGACAGCATGTCGATGTCGGCACCGGCAAGCGTGCCATCAGCAAGCGTCAGCTTGCCATTTTCACGGATGATGCGACGTCCATTGAGAACCATTTCCGTCATGTCCGAGCCCATCGGGGCCATGGCGTCGGTCACCAGGAAGATCTTGCCGGGGCCGCGCTTGGCGCGCAATGCAATGCCCATCGCAATCGCGTCCACATGATAGCCGTCGGCGATCAACCCGCCAAACACGTTTCCGTTGTCCAGCGCTGCGCCGACGAGACCCGGCTCGCGGTGGGTCAGCGGGCTCATGGCATTGAAAAGGTGGGTGACCATTTTCGCACCGGCGGAGAAATATCCGGCGGCGGTTCTGGCTGTCGTATCAGTATGACCGATGCTGACGACGATGCTTCCATCGGCAAGCGATCGAACCTGATCCAGTGTGGCGTTTTCTGGCGCAAGCGTTGTCAGGAGGATCCCGACACGATCCCTGAAACGCAAGAGACGCTGCAGGTCCTCGCCTTCCATGGCGCGGATCAGGGACGGATCGTGCGCGCCCTTTCGCGCAAGTGATAGATGCGGGCCTTCGAGATGCAGCCCGAGATAGCCTGGAACCTTGGCAGCCTGGGCTGCTGCACCGGCCTCAAGCACGGCCTCTGTCACGATCGATGTTTCGGTGATCAATGTCGGCAGCAGCTTCGTCGTTCCGAATTTCGCATGCGCCAGAGCGATGGTTGCAATCGCATCGACCGAGGTTTCCTCGCCGAACTGCACGCCGCCGCCGCCATTGACCTGCAGGTCGATGAAACCGGGAACGATCCACTGACCGCTATAGTCTACGGTCGCAGCACCGACAGGAACGGCATGCTTGTCGACGATGCCTGCAAAGGCCTCATCCGCCACCAGAAGGGATTTGCCCTCGTGCCAATCGAGACCATCGAAAATGCGTGCGCCGCGAAGCGCGGTGAGCGAACTCATTGTGTCTCCGTGACTTTCTTGAGTGCGACGGGCTGGTCCGGATTGAAGCCACGCAGTCGCGACAGGGCCTCGGTAAATCCATAGAATGGAACGATCAGCGCCAGCGCATCCGTCAGCGGGTGGCCAGTCGCGGTAAAGGGCAGGCGGGTCGCCTTTCTAGCAAGGTCGGAGGTCACGAAGACGCTCGATCCCTTGGCTGCCAGCGCTTCTGCCGCCTCGACCACTGATGTCTCGGCAGCATCGCGCGCCGCAAGCACCAGAACCGGGAAATCGCGCCCAACCAGCGCGACCGGTCCATGCATCACTTCTGCCGACGAATAGGCCTCGGCGTGAATGTCGGATGTTTCCTTGAACTTGAGCGCGGCTTCTGACGCGATCGCGAGCGACGGGCCGCGGCCCAGAACGTAGAGAGATTCCGTCTTGGAAATGACCGGCAGCATGGCACTCCAGTCGAGCTCGAGCGCCTTGGCGAGATGTGAAGGCAACGCCTTCACGGCGTCCTGCAAGGCCGTATCTCCGCTCCATGCGGCCAGCACTGCAAGACCCGCAACGGCAGAACTTACATAGGACTTGGTGGCTGCAACGGCGATTTCGGGGCCTGCGGCGATGTCGAGCTTGAGATCGGCTGCATCCCAGAGCGGTGAACCGGCAGCATTGGTCAGCGTGAGCGTGAGCGCGCCCGCAGCCGTTGCCGCATTCAGCATGGCTACGATGTCAGGGCTGCGGCCGGACTGGGAGACCGCAAACACGGCCGAGCCCTTCAAGGAAAGCTTCGTCCCGTAGATCGACGCAAGCGATGGTCCCAGCGAGGCCACGGCCCGGCCGCTCACCAATTCGATCGCGTATTTCAGGAACAGCGACGCGTGGTCCGACGAGCCGCGGGCAATGGTTGCCACGAAGGCTGGATCTGCCTTGCGCAGGGCTGCGCCCGCCTGTTCGATCGCGGGGCCCGAGATGTCCAGAAGCCGCGCGATGGCCTCCGGTATCTCGTTGATTTCCTGCCGCATGTGAGTGGTCGTCATCGCATGGTCCTTCAGTCTGGTGCGGCGATCAGCCGAGTGTCAGTTCGGCGACGAAGTCATAGGCGTCACCGCGGTAGAGGGAGCGCGTCAGTTCAACCACCTTGCCGGAAGGCAGGTAGGAAATACGCTGGATGGAAAGGCCGGCCGAGCCTTCAGGCACGCCGAGAAGGCTCGCTTCCGGCTCCTTGATGTTGCAGGCCGAAATGCGCTGGATAGCGCGCACCGGACGTGCGTCGCGACGTTCGAGAGCGGTATAAAGCGAGGTCGTCACAAGTCTAGGATCGGGCATGAATTCCGCTGAAACCGAGGCGCGCTCGATGGCGAGCGGATTTTCATCCGCAACGCGAAGGCGTGCAAACCGCGCGACCAGCGAACCCGGGCCAAGACCGAGCATGATCATTTCTTCCGGCGATGGCGGGAACAGACCACGCTCCAGCCATTCTGCACGTGTCACCAGACCGCGCCGCGCCATGTCTTCGGTAAAGGAGGTCAGGCGTGAAAGCGGCTGCTCGACCTTGGCCACGGGCTTTGAAACGAAGGTTCCGGAGCCCTGCTTTCTGATCAGAAGGCCATCGCGCACCAGTTCATCGACGGCCTTTCGCACGGTGACGCGGCTGATGTTCGCATAGTCGGCGATGTCGCGTTCGGCGGGCAGCGCTTCACCCTGCTGCAACTGGCCGGCCCGAATGGCCTTTTCCAGCGATTGCCGAAGCTTGACATAAAGTGGGCCGGTGCCGTTGGCCTGCAATCCGTCAAGCGGAAGGATAGAGGATAGGACAGCCATCAGCGCTCCTCCGTCCTGAAAGTCGTGATCGCAAGGGCAACCGCCCCACTCAGCGCATCGTCCCTGGGTGTCACAAGGCGCCGGCGATGGGGCTCTGCCAGCCATTGCGGATAAAGCGGCGCCAGTCCGCCGAGCAGGCAAATGCCGCAATTGCTTCCCGAAGAGGCCGCATCAAGCGCCTCGTCGATCGCAGCGGCCGCATTGCGCACCAGCATGGTGGCGACCGTGTCGCCCTTGGCTGCAGCGTCGAAGATTGCCGGGGCAAAGCGGCCGAAATCGCCTGGCTTCGCACCATGGGCAAATGCAACGATGCGCGCCGGGTCGTGCGAGAATTCGTTCATCACCATATCGATCAGGGGCGAACCGTGGCGGATGCCGTCATGGACCAGAAGGCATTCCTGCAGCAGCGCGTGCCCGAGCTGCGCGCCGCCACCGAGATCACCCAGCACGAAACCCCAGCCGCCGGTGTAGGTCACCACGCCGCCCTTGCGCGTGATGTAAACCGAACCCGTTCCCAGTATGACTGCAACGCCATCGGCGTCTCCGAATGCGCCCTGCAACGCGATCAGTCCGTCCGTGTCGATGCGGGCGCGGCGGAAGGGCAGCCGGGAAAGGAGCGAGGCGACGCTGGCTTCTATATTGGCGCCGGCGAGACCAAGGAACGCCGGTACGTCGCCGAGCGAAAGATCAAGTCCGGCGTCCTTCAGCGCCTCTTTGGAGGTGGCAATGATATTGGCAAGTGCGCCTTCGAGATCGGTCAGGATGTTGGCAGCGCCGCCCTTCGCGCGACCCAGAACGCGTCCGTTGCGATCGGCCACGGCCGCCCGGCAACTGGTCCCGCCACCATCAATACCGACGAAAAAGTCAGACATCTTGATCTCCTTGCCGTTACAATACCAAAAAAATACCATTAACCAAGGCCAATTTGAAACCGCTGCCCAAATAAATGCCACAGCATTGAAAATACGATGTTTTATTCGCGGCACGATATGCCGAGATGTGAGAAAATTGCAGAAAAGTAAATTTCTTCTGGACAATTGGTATTTTAATGGCATTAATACCGCAAAACAGGGGAGCCGGGAATGCCAGGTGCGACGGAAGCAAGGCATGGGGATGCAAAAGGGTTGGAGGCTTTGCCTTCCGCCGACATCCTCCGCGTCATGCTCGACACCCAGCTGACAGCCGTTGGCGCTATTGCCTTAGCGCTTCCCGCAATCGGTGCCGCGGGTGATCTTGCAGCTCAGCGGCTCAGCGAAGGCGGACGCCTGATCTATGCGGGCGCGGGCAGCTCCGGCCTCATGGCGATGGCCGATGGCCTTGAACTTCCCGGTACCTTTGGCATCGATCCGCAGAATGTGAAGATCCTGCTCGCGGGCGGACAGGAAAGCCTTGTCCGTCTGGCTGGCGGGTATGAAGACGATCGCACTCTAGCTGACGCCGATGCAGACAGGATCGGCCTGCGGGCCGGCGATTGTGTGGTCTGCGTGACCGCCAGTGGTTCAACGCCTTACACGATCGCCATTGCCGAGAAGGCCCGTCATATGGGTGCTGCGGTCATCGGCATTGCGAACAATGCAGACGCGGCCCTGTTTTCGGTCAGTGACGTCGCGGTTCTTCTGAACACGCCGCCCGAGGTCGTTGCCGGATCCACGCGAATGGGGGCGGGGACGGCGCAGAAGATCGCACTCAACATGTTGTCAACGCTGATGGCCATGCGGCTCGGTCATGTTCACGACGGCTACATGATCAATCTCATGGCGGATAACGCCAAGCTGCATGAGCGCGCCTGCCGCATCGTCGCCGACATTTCGGGCGTCGGTTTCGAGGTCGCTGCTGCTTGTCTCAAGCAGGCTGACGGTTCGGTGAAGCTGGCCACGCTGATCGCTTCCGGTGCGCCGGATGCGGAAAGGGCGAGCCGTCTGCTCGCCAACTGCAATCAGAATTTCCCGCGGGCGCTGGAACTGGCGCGCGCGGGCATGTGAATGCATCAATCAAATGCCGTAGGGGCATTTGTCAAAGAGGGAGAACGACTAATGAACCGTCTCATCACCAAGACCCTTCTGGCAGCAACGCTGCTTTCGGGTTTTTCAGCCATTGCCCATGCGGAAGACGCGGCGCTGACCATCGAAAGCTGGCGTAACGACGACCTAGCCATCTGGAAGGACAAGATCATTCCGGCCTTCGAGGCCAAGAACCCCGGCATCAAGGTGACTTTCGCACCGATGGCTCCGACCGAGTACAACGCGGCCGTAAACGCCAAGCTGCAGTCCGGCACCGCAGGCGATCTCATTTCCTGCCGTCCGTTCGATGCGTCGCTCGATCTCTACAAGAAGGGATATCTCGGCGACCTGACCAAGCTTCCGGGCATGGAAAACTTCTCGCCGGTCGCCAAGTCCGCCTGGACCACCGACGATGGTGCCGCCACATTCTGCGTGCCGATGGCCTCCGTTATCCATGGCTTCATCTATAACAAGGATGCCTTCGACAAGCTCGGCCTGCAGCCGCCGAAGACGGAAGACGAGTTCTTCAAGGTTCTCGAAGCCATCAAGAAGGACGGCACCTATATCCCGCTCGCCATGGGCACCAAGGATCTCTGGGAAGCCGCAACCATGGGCTACCAGAACATCGGCCCGAACTACTGGAAGGGTGAAGATGGTCGCCTGGCGCTCATCGCCGGCAAGCAGAAGCTGACCGACGCCCAGTGGGTCGAGCCCTTCAAGGAGCTTGCCAAGTGGAAACCCTATCTCGGCGACGGCTTTGAAGCCCAGTCCTATCCCGATAGCCAGAACCTCTTCACGCTCGGTCGCGCTGCGATCTATCCTGCAGGTTCATGGGAAATCTCAGGATTCAATACGCAGGCTCAGTTCAAGATGGGCGCCTTCCGTCCGCCGGTCGCCAAGGATGGCGATACCTGCTACATCTCGGACCATACCGATATCGGTATCGGCATGAACGCCAAGACCAAGAACCCGGAAGCTGCGCAGAAGTTCCTCTCTTGGGTTGCCTCGCCGGAATTCGCAGACCTTTACGCCAACGCGCTGCCGGGCTTCTTCAGCCTGAACTCGAAGCCTGTTGAAATGAAGGATCCGCTGGCCCAGGAATTCGTTTCCTGGCGCAAGGATTGCAAGTCGACGATCCGTTCGACCTACCAGATCCTGTCGCGTGGCACTCCGAACCTGGAAAACGATACCTGGAAGGAATCGGCGAACGTGATCAACGGCACCGATACGCCTGAACAGGCTGCTGACAAGCTCCAGAAGGGCCTCGAAAGCTGGTACAAGCCGAGCAAGTAACATCTTATGGCTCCGCTCCTTTAAGGGGCGGAGCCTTTTTTGAACGTCATTCCTTATCCGGCAAACAAATCGCTGCGCCCTGAAGGCGTCGGCGCTCGGGACGGCACACGATCATGGACGCGCAACCCAAATTCAATACGGACGAGGTGCCTTTGCGTCAGCCAGTCCGGTGGCACATCGCGGTCTTTCTCGCGCCGGCGGTGTTGATCTACACGGCTATCATGATCCTGCCGCTGGGTGGCACGCTGTTCCTGTCCTTTTACAAGGAAGTCGACAACGTTGCGTCCTTCGTCGGGCTGGACAATTTCCGGACGCTGTTCGGTGATCCGCGCTGGTCTGCCGACTTCTGGAACGCGCTGAAGAACAATGTCATCTTCTTCATCATCCACATGCTGGTGCAGAACCCCATCGGAATCGCGCTTGCCGCCCTTCTGTCGATCCCGAAGCTCAGATTTGCGGGTTTCTACCGGACAGCGATCTTCCTGCCGACGCTGCTTTCCTTCGTGATCGTCGGCTTCATCTGGAAGCTGATCCTGTCACCCATCTGGGGTGTGACGCCCTATTTGCTCAGCCTCGTGCACCTGAAGTTCCTGTTCACGCCCTGGCTCGGCAAGCCTGAGAGCGCGCTCATCACGGTCGCGCTGATTTCGGTCTGGCAATATGTCGGCATTCCGATGATGCTGATTTATGCCGCCCTTCTCAACATTCCCGATGAAGTGCTCGAGGCTGCCGAATGCGACGGCATCACCGGCTGGAGCCAGTTCTGGAAGATCAAGCTGCCGCTGATCCTGCCTGCCGTCGGCATCATCTCGATCCTGACATTCGTCGGCAATTTCAACGCCTTTGACCTGGTCTACACGGTTCAGGGCGCACTCGCCGGTCCCGACGGTTCGACGGATATTCTGGGCACCCTGCTTTACCGCACCTTCTTCGGCTTCCAGCTGCAGCTTGGCGACCGCACCATGGGTGCGACCATCGCAACCGTCATGTTCCTGATCATCCTGGCTGGCGTCTGCCTCTACCTCTTTGGCATCCAGCGGCGGATGCGCCGCTACCAATTCTGAAGGTGTCACCATGGCCAACGCCCGCATTTCCAAGACCCGCGTGACCTTCGTCCACCTGGCGCTGATCATCTATACGATCATCGCGCTCTTCCCGGTGGTGCTGACGATCATGAACTCGTTCAAGGCGCGCAACGACATCTTCCGGTCACCGCTGGGGCCTCCCACTCCCGCCAGTTTTTCGCTGACCGGTTACCATACCGTTCTGGGGCAAGGCGATTTCATCGGCTATTTCGAAAATTCGCTGATTGTCACGGTCGTCTCCATCGCTTGCGTCCTGCTGTTTGGTGCGATGGCAGCCTTTGCACTCTCCGAATACAGGTTCCGCGGCAACATGCTGATGGGTCTCTATCTCGCGCTCGGCATCATGATCCCGATCCGGCTCGGCACGATCGGCATCCTGCAGGAAATGGTGGCGGCTCATCTCGTCAACACGCTGACGTCGCTGATCCTGGTCTACACGGCACAGGGCCTGCCTCTCGCGGTCTTCATCCTTTCTGAGTTCATGCGCACGGTCTCAGATGACCTGAAAAGCGCCGGACGCATCGATGGATTGTCGGAGTATGCGATTTTCTTCCGCCTGGTCCTGCCTCTGGTGCGGCCAGCCATGGCGACGGTCGCGGTCTTCTCCATGATCCCGATCTGGAACGATCTGTGGTTCCCGCTGATCCTGGCGCCGGGCGAACAGACGAAGACGATTACGCTCGGCGCGCAGACCTTCATCGGCCAGTTCGTGACCGACTGGAATGCCGTTCTGTCGGCGCTGTCGCTCGCCATTTTCCCGGTTCTCGTTCTCTACATGATCTTCTCGCGCCAGCTGATCCGAGGCATTACGGCAGGAGCTGTAAAATGACAGACGCACCGATCAATGTTCTCGTTGCCGGTCTCGGCAACATGGGTCTCTCGCATGCGCTGGCCTATGCGAAAAATCCCGGCTTCCGCATTGCCGGACTGGTCAACCGATCGAAGGTGACACTGCCTGTCGAACTCGCCGGCCAGACGATCCTGCCGTCATTTTCCGACGCCTTGCGCGAGGTGAAGCCGGAGCTCTGCTCGATCAACACCTATTCCGACAGTCATGCCGATTATGCGGTGAAGGCGATGGAGGTCGGCTGCCACGTCTTCCTTGAAAAGCCTCTCGCAACGACGGTGGCGGACGCCGAGCGTGTGGTCGCCTGTGCCCGCGCCAACGGCCGCAAGCTCGTTGTCGGTTATATCCTGCGACACCATCCAAGCTGGCAGAAGCTCATCGAGCTTGCGCGTGGTCTCGGTGGTCCGTTTGTCTTCCGCATGAACCTGAACCAGCAGTCGTCCGGCAAGACCTGGGAGACGCACAAGGCGCTGATGAACACGACACCGCCGATCGTCGATTGCGGCGTCCATTATGTCGATGTCATGTGCCAGATCACCGATGCAAAGCCGGTTTCTGTCCACGGCATGGGGCTGAGGCTCACCCATGAGGTTTCGCCGGACATGTACAATTACGGCCATCTGCAGGTGACTTTCGACGATGGCTCTGTCGGCTGGTACGAGGCGGGCTGGGGCCCGATGATGTCGGAGACGGCCTTCTTCGTAAAAGATGTCATCTCGCCGAAGGGCTGTGTTTCCATCGTCATGGATCCCAACGCGAAATCCGACGACATTGACACGCACACCAAGACATCGGTCATCCGGCTGCATCATGCCGCGACCGGCCCTGATGGCGCGTTTGTCGCGCCGGACCAGTTTCTCCAGATGGCGGGCGAACCCGGTCATCAGGATCTCTGCGACCTTGAACAGGCCTTCGTTCTGAAGGCTATTCGCGAGGATCTGGACCTTGATCGTCACATGGACGACGCGGTCCAGTCGCTTCGCATCTGCCTTGCCGCCGACGAAAGCGTCCGCACCGGCAAGACGATCCAACTCTGACGACCGGAGCACGCACGTGGGAAATCTCCAACTCAAATCCATCCGCAAGGCCTACGGCACGCACGAGGTGCTGAAGGGCATTGATCTGGACGTGAAGGACGGCGAGTTCGTTATCTTCGTCGGACCGTCGGGTTGCGGCAAGTCCACGCTCCTGCGCTCGATCGCTGGGCTGGAAGACATCACGTCGGGCTCGATCATCATCGATGGCCAGAATGTTTCGGTGACGCCTCCCGCCAAGCGCGGGATTGCGATGGTGTTCCAGTCCTATGCGCTCTATCCGCACCTGAGTGTCGCGGACAATATGGGGCTTGGCCTCAAGCAGGCTGGAACTGCGAAAACCGAGATCGACCAGCGCGTCAAGGCGGCGTCTGCCATGCTGTCGCTTGATCCCTATCTGCAGAGGCGGCCATCCGAATTGTCGGGCGGTCAGCGTCAGCGTGTTGCCATCGGCCGCGCAATCGTGCGCGAGCCGAAACTGTTTCTTTTCGACGAACCGCTGTCGAACCTCGATGCGGCGTTGCGCGTGCAGACGCGGCTGGAAATCGCCCGGCTTCACCGGCGGCTGAAATCCACCATGATCTACGTGACTCACGATCAGGTCGAGGCGATGACGCTCGCCGACAAGATCGTCGTTCTCAACGCCGGTCAGATCGAGCAGGTCGGATCACCCATGGAGCTTTACAACAAGCCCGCCAATCTTTTTGTCGCCGGCTTCATCGGTTCGCCGCAGATGAACCTGATCGATGCCGCGCGCCTCGGCCTGTCAGGGTTTTCGACACTTGGTATCCGTCCCGAACACATGTCGCTGTCGCGCGATGCAGGGGATTGGAAGGGTGTCATCAGCCACGTCGAACATCTGGGCGCGGATACGATTGTCTATCTTGAGACGGAGAAGGCAGGTCTCATCACCGTGCGCCTCTTCGGCGAGCACGATTTCCGGCCGGATGAGACCGCTTACGCCTCCTTCGACATGCAGTCGGTCCATCGCTTCGGGACGGACGGCAAGGTCGTCCGGTAGTCGGGTTTCCCCGGTTTTCATGATGCCAGGGCGCGTTTTCGATGGACTGGCCGCCAATCCTGCGCAAAACATGGGTGTTGAAGCATCTTCATGCGCTCGAACATGAGTTTGGGCAGGACCGGGCGGAACATGAATTCGAAACAGCAGGAAGAAGCCAAGGCGGTCAAGAAGTGGCTCGACCAGAACCCGCATGCCATTCGGGAGCCGCGCGAAAACAATCTCGAGATCGCCATTGGCCGGGCTGTACGTGACTGGCGAAAGAAACTGAACATCACGATCGCTGATCTTGCAAATGCGACCGGCATTTCGCAGGGCATGCTGTCCAAGATCGAGAACGGCAATATTTCGCCCTCGCTCAGCACGCTGCAATCGCTTTCACGCTCCCTTGGCGTGCCGATCACCACGTTCCTGCGGGGTTATGAAGAGCCTCACACGGCGACTTTCGTCAAATCGGGACAGGGCTTGAATATCGAGCGGCGAGGCACCCGTGCGGGTCATCAGTACAGCCTGCTCGGCCATATCGACAACAATTCCTCCGGTGTCTCGGTGGAGCCTTACCTGATCACGCTGACCACGGAATCGGACATTTTCCCGACATTCCAGCACGAGGGCATGGAATTTCTCTACATTCTGGAAGGCGAAGTCGTCTATCGTCACGGGGACGCGCTTTACCATATGCAGCCGGGAGACAGCCTGTTTTTCGATGCGGATGCGCCCCATGGTCCTGAGGTGCTTGTGCAACTGCCGTGCAAGTATCTTTCGATCATTTCCTATGCCAACAAAATCGCGGGTGGCTGAGCCGTATGCAGCCCGATCCTCGATTTCCACTCCACATCTAGAGCGCAGTTCGCTTTGATTGAATCAGAGCGGCGCTCTAAGTCTTTTTGTTTGAAGCATAATCTTGTCGATCCTCGTTTCACTCCGGTCGGATTATGCTTCAGCCGAACACTGCCCGGCAGACATCCTCGCACTTGTTCAGGTCCAGCCATCCGTCCGTCCGGACGCCGGATTCCATGTCGATCCAGTATTGGGTGCCGGACGCGGCGTCGATCGCATTCAGCACGTCTACGACATTGGCGGGCTTGATGCCGCCTGAATAACCGCAAAAGGGTCCGCCGTTTGTCAGTGATGGCCAGGTCTTCGGTGAAACGCCTGTGCCGAATGAAACGTCGAACAGCCAGTCAAGACGGCAGTCTGCTGGAAAATCACCTTTGCACTGGAGCATCGCGCGAGCACCGATGCGACGCCCGAAGCGGATTGTCGTTTCGATCTGCTCCTGCGTGCTGCCCTCGAAGGAATGATTGACCTGAACCCGCTGGTAACCGGTGAGATCCGTCACCGGACCTTCGGAGGTGTTCGCGATCTTTCGGGCATCGTCGCCACAGACATGGGCTGCAAGGCGAAGACCGCCAGCCGTCAAAAACGCCTGCCGAACCTGCGAATCAGGAAAGAGAGCGAGCGAGGATTGCGCGTCATCGACCAGCACGCCCCATTCGATCGGGTAGCGCCTCGATAGCTGCTTGAGGTCATCGATGATGTCGATTCTGTCGATCCCGGTGAAGGCGACGAAGGCGGGCAATTGTCTCATGGCGAGCTCCTTTAAGCCCATAAGTGACATATTGGTACGTACCTGTAAACAGGGTATATATAATTATATAACTTATGTGATTGACATATTGCCTAATTGGTACGTACCGTAATACGCATCAAAGTCTCACTTTCCTTTGTGAGCGGTTCAATCGGAGCCAACAATGCAAGTCCAAAAACCGGCCGATGGACGTCCGATATATCTGCAACTCGCCGAACGGATGCGTGCCGAGATTGATGCCGGGCGTTGGGCGGCCAATGGGCCATTGCCGCCGGAGCGGGAGCTGGCGGCGCTCTACGACGTGAGCCGCGAGACGCTTCGCAAGTCGGTCAAGCTTCTGGAGCGGGATGGATTGATCTTCAGCGAGCAGGGGCGTGGCACCTTTGTTGCGCCGTCTCAGGTGCGCGATATGGTGCGCTATCTGGACGGCTTTTCTGTCGATACCGGCAAGAAGGGCGCGTCGGCTGGCCAGCAGGTCCTTCTCGTTCATCAGGCGCCTGCATCCATCGCCATTTCGGGTGTCTTGAATGTGGATCCACGCACGATGCTGACGCGGGTCAAGCGACTGCGTACCGTTGATGGCGTGGTTATGGGCATGCAGGATTCCTATCTTGTTCTGCCGGGGGCTTTCTCTGCCGATGCGCTCATCGAGGCAGGCTCTCTTTATGCGCTGTTGGCCGATCGCTTCCAGATCCAGGCTGTCGAGGGGCTTGAGACGCTTGGCGCTGTCGCTGCTGGCGAGGAAGATGCGAGACTGCTGCAGGTTCCTGAAGGCTCGCCGTTGCTCCTTTGCGAGCGCATCACCCTGTCGCAGCGCCGCCAGCCCTTCGAATATTGCGAAATGAAATATGTGCCAGCCTATCGCTATACCGCCCGCGTCAATCGCGGCCCGGCTGGCTGAAGACGGAAGGGTCCCAGATGATCTTGAATTCCTTGCAGGCCACGGGCGAGCGCGCATTTGATCTCCTCGCCTATGGCGATCCGAATGTGGATTATGTCTTCGAAGCGGCACGCATTCCCGCGGCGGACGAGAAATTGCTTGGGCGCAATCTTGGGCTCTTCGCCGGTGGAACGGTCGCCAATGTCGCCTCGGCTGCAGCGCGGCTCGGCGCGCGCGTAGCGGGGTTTGGTCGGGTGGGGCAGGACCCCGATGGTGCGTTTCTGCTGGCGGCCAATACAGAGTTCGGCGTTTCGAGCCGGCATCTGGTGACAACAGATGCGCGCACGGCTGCAGCCTCCATCATGGTCGATTCAAGCGGCGAAAAGGCACTCATCTATGCACCGATGCCGGGTCGTGCTTTTGATGCCGAGCGACTTTCCCTGGCGCTTGCCGAGAGCCGCATCATCTACGCGATGCCTTATGATCTTGAAGAGTTCGAAATGGTTTCGGCGCGGGCGCGGGCTGCAAACGTGCTGGTGGCGATCGATATCGAGGCAGCCGTAGCACCTGATCCTCAGCGCCTTCATGCGCTTTTGAAGCTGAGTGACATTGTCTTCATGAACGAGGGTGGCTTGCGCGCCACGCAGGATCAGCCCATCGGCGCCGGTGTTCTCGAGGCGCTTGCGCGTCAGGGACCAAAGGTGGTTGTCGTGACGCTGGGTGCGCGTGGCGCCGTTGCCTTTTCGGAGGGTGACTATGTCGAACATCCAGCCTTCCAGTCCCGTCTGGTTGACGCCACCGGTGCCGGAGATTGCTTCAACGGCGCGTTTCTGGCGGCGCTGTTGAACGGTGGAAGTCTCGTGCATTGCACGCGCTTTGCCTGCGCGGCCGCGAGCTTTGCCGTATCTGCTGTCGGTGCGAGAACGGCGATCCCTCATCCGAATGAGGTTCTCGCCCGCATGAGCGAAAACGTGAAATTCACATCTCAGATCGTCCAGCCACCATCAATGGCGTAGGCTTGTCCCGTCGTATAGGTCGCGCCAGCGAGATAGACTGCCAGATCGGCGATCTCTTCCGGCGTTCCGATGCGGCCGATCGGCTGGCGGGCAATGAAAGCCGTCCGCGCGGTTTCATAATCGCCTTGTGCTCGCAGGCGATCCTGCAGCGAGGGGCTTTCGACTGTTCCCGGGCAGATCGCGTTACAGCGGATGCCCTGTCCGACATAATCGGCCGCGACTGATTTTGTCAGGCCGATCACGGCAGCTTTCGTGACCGAATAGGCAAACCGGTTGGGCACACCCTTCAGGCTGGATGCGACCGATGCCATATTGACGATGGCCCCGTCTTGCTTCTCCAGCATGGAGGGGAGAACCGCCCTGATCGTGCGGACCATGGCCCGTACATTGAGATCAAAGGCAAAATCCAGATCCTTGTCCGGCATGTCCATGATATTGCCCGCATGAACGAAGCCAGCACAATTGAACAGTACATCGAACGGGCCGGTTTCCGTCACAACACTTGCAACGGCGTCATCTCTGAGAACGTCCATGATCCGCGTCACAATACCGGCTTCGCCATTCAGACTGGCCAGAGCGTCCGCGTTGATGTCTGTTGCCACGACCTGCGCGCCAGCCCGTGCAAAGGCGATGGCGCTTGCCCGGCCGATACCCTGGCCCGAGGCGGTGATCAGTACACGTTTGTTCTTGAAAGTCATGGTCGGTCCTGCGGTTTCAGATCGCCTTGGGGCGACGTTCGACGATGTGGATATGGTCGGCGGCCAGCACGACCTCGCCCTTCTGATTGATCACCTCGGTTCGCTCGACAACCCTGCCCACCTCGGTGCGCTTCGGATCGTCGTCCTTGGAATGGATAGTGACCCGGGTGTGGATGGTGTCCCCTATGAACACGGGCCTGATGAAGCGCAGCCGGTCATAACCATAGGAAAAGGCTGCCGGATTGATCACGCTTGCCGTGAGGCCGACGCCAATCGAAAACACCATGGTACCATGCGCAATACGCTGACCGAACGGCGTCGTCCTGGCAAATTCCGCATCCACGTGATGGGGAAAGAAATCCCCGGTATGGCCCGCATGGACGATGAAATCCGTCTCGGTGATCGTCCGCCCCGTTGTCGTGCGGCTTTCGCCGACCACGTAGTCTTCAAAATATCTGAGCTGTTCCATGAAGGGGCGTGTTCCTATTCTTGCGGCTTCGAAGCCAGAGGATGGGCGGGTGCGGCGCTCGATTCATAAAGCGCCTCGACGAGGGCCATCGTGCCCCAGGCTTCCTCGACAGACGACACGAGTTCCGTATCCTCGCCGTTGGCATAGCGCTGAAGGTTGGCCATGCGACCCGTGAAGGCATCCGGAAACCAGGTGCCGGAAAGGGGCACATTGACCCAGTCGTCGCCACCCTTCGCATGAATTTCCAGTATGTCCGGCTCGCCGCGCGGGTAGTCGAGATTGACGCCGAGCTGCAGATAGGCTGCACCGTCCGTGCCGCAGACGCGGAAATCGCATGCCTGATGGCGGCGGCCGAACTTGTGATCGTGATTGATCGACAACGCGCAGCGGACGGACGAGCCATAGTCGAGAATGGCCGTCGTGCGGGTCTGCGCCATCTTGTGCGCGGGATGCCCTATGGTTTTGGCGTGTACACCCGAAGGATCGCCGAGAACCTGACGGATGAGGTCGAGATAGTGGATCGAATGCATGGCAATCTCGATCCGCGGCAGACCTTCCAGAAACGACCAGAGCTGCCATGGCGTATCGAGCGCAAGGTGAACCTCGAAGTCGACAACGTCTCCGAGCCATCCCTGTGCAATCGCATCCTTCAGCGCCAGCATCATGGGTGCAAAACGGAGCTGGAAATTGACCGCCGCCTTCAATTTGCGGGCCCGGCAGATTTGCAGAATTTCGGTGGCCTGCGCCAGGTCCGATCCCATAGGCTTCTGGATCAGAACGGCCGAGCCCTCCGGCAGCGACCGCAGGATCGAGGCGTGGGCCGCAGGCGGTGTGGCAAGATCAAAGACCGCACCTTCGACGCGCGCCGCTTCGTCAATCGAGCCGTAGGCGGTAACGCCCCATTTGTCGGCCAGCGCCCTGGCCTTCGCCTGATCGGGATCGTAGAGGCCTGCAATCGGAAAGCCGCCCTTGGCATAGGCCGGATAGTGCGCATCGCTGACAATCGAGCCAGCACCGAAGGTTACGATCGGCAACGGTTTCGATGGCAGCGGCCATGACTGGCTGAGCGCATTGGGATCAAAACGATCAGGCATGGAAGAAGACCTCCGGCATATCGGCCCACCACTCGCCTTCCTTGCGCGTGGAAAGCGGCTCCTGGCAGGGCATGCAGACCGCCCACCATTCCTGGGTCCTTGGGTCTGCTGCCATCTGGGCCATGTCGCCGGCATAATCGGTGCCGTGGTATTCGAAGAACGAGAAGAGGAGGTTCTCGGGCTCCTTGAGGAAGATTGAATAGTTGCGGATTTTGCATGCCGTGATGCGCGCCAGCACATCCGGCCAGACCGCCGCGTGAAGGCGCTTGTAGGTATCGATCTTGTCCGGCTTGATGCCGATCAGCATCCCGATGCGCTGCATGTGATCCTCCTCAGCGAATGTCCCTGTCGAATTCGTCGATTGCCCGTGCGCGAATGGCGTCCCAATCCCAGTCGATGCCGAGGCCTGGCGTATCCGGCGCCAGCGCCATGCCGTTTTCGATGCGCAGGCGCGAGGTGGTGATGTCGTCGAGCTGGGGAATATATTCGACATATTTGCCGTTCTGGACCGCGCAGGTCAGACTGACATGAAGCTCCATCAGGAAATGCGGGCAAATCGGCATGTCAAAGGCTTCTGCCGCATGCGCAACTTTCAGCCAGGGCGTGATGCCCCCGATGCGTCCGGCGTCAACCTGCACGATCGAACATGCACCCTTCTGCATGTATTCGCGGAAGTGGCGGATTGAATAGACGGATTCCCCAATCGCGACGGGTGTTGTCGTGGCGCGGCTCAGGCGTACATGGCCGTCGATATCGTCAGCTGGGAGCGGCTCTTCAAGCCAGGCAAGATCAAGTTCTTTCAGCCGTTCGGCGCGGCGGATCGCCTCGTCCACGCTGAAACCCTGATTGGCGTCGGTCATGATTTCATAGCCGTCACCGACAGCTTTGCGCACGGCCGCAAGCCGCGCGTAGTCTTCAGATCCATGTGGCTTGCCGATCTTGACCTTGGAACCGGTAAAGCCCTTTGCCTTCGCTTCGAGCGCATCATCGACCAGGGCGGCGGTCTCGATATGCAGCCATCCGCCTTCAGTCGTGTAAAGCGGACAGCGGTCCTTGGCGCCGCCTGCAAGCTTCCAGAGCGGCAAGCCCTGCTTGCGGGTGCGCAGATCCCAAAGCGCCGTATCAATGGCTGCGAGCGCGATGGCCGAAATCGCTCCGATGGTCGTGGCGTGCGTGGCAAATTCCAGCATGTGCCAGATGGCTTCGATCTGGTCTGCGTCGCGGCCAATCAGGCGCGGCGCCAGATGATCGGCTAGCAGCCGCATGACGGACGAACCGCCGGTTCCGATCGTGTAGCTATATCCGGTTCCGGTTGCGCCGTCGGAATCGGTGATCACGACAATCGGCGTTTCCTGACTGACGAAGCTCTGGATGGCGTCGGTTCTTTCGACCTTCGGTCGAAGGTCGACCATTCGCAATTCGATCCGTTCGATCCGCGCCATGATCAGCCTCTCAGGGACGATCCGGTCGCACTGTCAAACAGATGCGCCTGGGAAAGGTCAAAGCAGAATTCCACCTCGGCGCCACGCGCGATCGGTTTCGGATTGAGCATGCGCCCAACCCATTCAAAGCCACCAAATTCGGCGAACAGAAGAGTTTCGTTGCCAAGCGGCTCGGTGATGGTAACGAGCATCGTCTGGCGGTGGACGTCTGCCTCGACGCCGGAATGCAGCCCATGCCCGGCCGGATAGAGATCGTCGGGGCGGAGCCCGAAGGTCACTTTCTGACCTGCCTGAACACGCTGTGCAAACTGGGGTGGCAGCGGCAGCGACTGCCCATTTCCAAACATCAGCTTCCCATCGGCGATCATTGCTTCCTTCAGGTTCATCGGTGGTGAACCGATAAAGCCAGCGACGAAGCGCGAGGCCGGGCGCTTGAAGACTTCGTCCGGCGTGCCGACCTGCTCGATATAGCCATCCCGCATGATGACGATCCGGTCGGCAAGCGTCATCGCCTCGACCTGATCGTGCGTTACGTAGATGACGGTCGACTGCACCTTGGCATGCAGCTTCTTGATCTCGGTGCGCATCTGGGTACGCAGCTTTGCGTCGAGATTGGAAAGCGGCTCGTCGAAGAGGAAGACATCGGGATCGCGCACGATTGCGCGGCCCATGGCAACGCGCTGGCGCTGGCCGCCGGACAATTGCGAGGGGCGGCGGTCAAGAAGATGCGTCAGGTCGAGCGTGCGTGCGGCCTCGTCGACCAGAGGTGCGATCGCCTCCGGCTTCATACCCGCGATCTTCAGCGAGAAGCCCATGTTTTCCCGCACCGTCATATGCGGATAGAGCGCATAGGACTGGAATACCATCGAGATGTTGCGGGCCCGCGGCGGCAGATCATTGACCACCCGTCCACCGATCTTCAGGTCGCCACCGGAGATGCCTTCAAGGCCCGCGATCATGCGAAGCGTCGTCGATTTGCCGCAGCCAGAAGGACCGACAAGGGCGATGAACTCGCGGTCTGCAACTTCAAGGTCGATCCCATGCACGACCTCGAGCGCACCATAGCGTTTCACGAGCTTTTGAAGGGAGACGGTAGCCATGGTGTGTCCTTTGTTATCCTTTGACTGCGCCGGCGGTCAGGCCTGAGACGAGATGCTTTTGCACGATGAAGGTCAGAACCAGCGCCGGAATGATCATGACGACTGCGAGCGCGCACATGCCCCGCCAGTCGATCGTGAATTCCGCAGTATAGTCGAGCAGTCCGACGGGGAGGGTCTTGGAGTTGACCGAGCGGGTCAACTGCGAAGCAAGGGCAAACTCATTCCAGCAGGTGAGGAAGGAGAAAATCCCGGCGGATGCAATTCCCGGTCCCGCCAGCGGGAACTCCACCTGCCAGAAGGCCTGCCAACGCGTGCAGCCGTCGATCTGTGCTGCCTCCGCCAGATCTTTCGGAACCTGCCGGAAGAAGCCGTCGATCAGCCAGATCGTGAAGGGGACGTTGAGCGCCACATAGGCAAGGATAAGGCCGAAATGCGTGTCGATGAGGCCAATCCTCGAATAAACGAAGAACAGCGGCAGCGAGAGCGCAATCCCCGGCACGGTGCGCGTCAGCATCAGGCCCAGGAAGATGGCCGACTTTGCCTTGAAGCGGAAGCGGGCGAAGGAATAACCGCCCGCCATGCCGATCCCGAGCGCAATCACGGTCGATGTCACCGAGATGATGATGGAATTGCGGAAATAGTCGATAACCGGAATGCCGCCCTGTCCGATGCCGGAGAACATTGCGATATAGGCATCGAAAGACAGGTCTTTCGGGATCCAGACAGGTGGCTTCGCCATGATGTCCACCGTCGGGCGGAACGATGACAATACGATCCAGAGGCCCGGAAGGCAGATGATGGTCATGGCGATGAAAAGTCCGACCTTGTGGGCCACCGAGAGAAGGGTGGCCTTCAAGCGCGCGTTTGCGTTCTCGTTCATGGTCACCACTCCTCGGCGATCTGCATGCGGGCTGTGGCCAGCTTACGGAAGAAATAGACGGTGAAGGCAATCGACAGCAGGATGGCGAAATAGGCCATCGCATTAGCAACGCCCATGCGGGCATCGGAATAGGCCGTGCGCGACACCAGCGTCCACAAAAGTTCGGTGCGCTTGGCAGGGCCGCCGTCCGTCATGATCTTCACGATGTCATAGGCGCGCGCCACATCCAGCGACCGGATCGTCATCGCGATGTAGGCGAAGGGCATGATGAACGGCCAGGTGACATAGCGGAATGTCTGCCATGGCGTGCAGCCGTCCACCTTGGCAGCCTCGATGGGTTCTCGCGGCATGGCCAGTAGACCGGCGAGAATGAGGATGGCGAAGACGGACGTGGAAGACCAGATCTCGGCAACCGCGATCGCCCAGAATGCGAGCTTGCCATCGATCAGCCACGGGATCGCCTGGTTTGTCAGACCCAGCGACTGCAGCGCATTGTTGATCAGGCCGACATTGTCATTGAACATGAACTTGAACTGGAAACCGACGAGGATCGGCGAGAACATCATGGGAAACATCATGATGGTTCTGAGCAGCCGCTGTCCCCTAGAGGCTTTCTCAACCAGCATGGCAAGGCCCAGACCCAGCAAAAGCTCGGCATTCAGCGCAATCGTCAGCAAAAGGAATGTGCGGCCGAAAGCGAGCCAGAAATCCGTGTCGCCAAGCAGCCGGACATAATTGCGAAACCCGATGAAGACGTAGAGGCTTTCGGGCTGTGTCAGTCTGAACGGCGTGAAGCTTGAATAGAGTGACAGCAGAAGGGGAATGATGACAACCGCCGCCAGCACGATGAATGCCGGCAGAAGCAGGAAGACGGGCGCGGAGGGTCTCCAGCCTTTCATGAGTGCCTCTCGGTTCGCTCCCGGCGCAGTCTCGGCGGGTGGTATGACATAAAGCCTCCCCGCCATGACAGGCGGGGAGATGGTGATGCGTCGACGTGTCGGTTTCGCTTAGAGCTTGCCAGCGTCCTGAAGTATCTGGGTTGCCTTGGCAGCGGCATCGTCCAGAGCCTGCTTGGAGGTCTTGTCTCCAAGAATAGCAGCCTGGAGTTCCGGGTAAACAGCGTTGGAGATTTCGATCCACTGTGCCGTCTTCGGCACGGGGAACGCGTACTTTGCTGCTTCCTGGAAGGCCTGCAGGACTTCCTTGCGATAAGGATCCTTTTCAGCCTGCTTGATGTTGTATTCCCACACGGCGGAACGTGTCGGCAAAGGACCGGCGGAGGATTCGAGCTTCTGCGCATCCTCGTTGGTCAGATACCAGACGAGAGAGGCCGCAGCGTCCTTGTGGGCACAGCTTTCGGTGACCGAGAAGCCATGGAAGCCGGACCAACCGGTGCGCGCACCAGAGGAACCCTTCGGCTGGACCTTGACACCAACGTCGCCGGCAATCTTCGAGGACTTCGGATCGTTGAAGAAGCCAGCCCATCCCGGCCAGTCCAGATCCATGGCAATCGTGCCGGACGCGAAGCCCTGGCCCAGATCGTCCCAGAGATAGTTGGTGGTGCCGGCCGGTACTGCCTTCGCCTTGTAGAGATTGACGAACCAGTCGAGCGCACGAACGCCTGCGTCGGAGTTGAATACCGGCTTGCCGTCCTTGTCGAGATATTCGCCGCCTTCGGCAACGACCATTTCGTAGAAGCGGCCGTTGATGGCTTCTTCCTTGCCCGCAAACTCGGTGCCGTAGGCGTCTGGCGGGTTCGAGAAGAATTCGGCCTGGTCGGTCACTTCCTTCCAGGTATCCGGCGGAGCGAGATCATAGCCATACTTCGCCTTAAAGGCCTTCTTCTTGGCTTCGTCCTGATAGAGGCTCTTCTTGTAGTACAGTGCCGAGACGTCGAACTGGGCGCGCGGCATGATCACCAGCTTGCCGTCCAGCGTGCCGGCCTTGATGGTCGAAGGCACGAAAGCGTCGATTTCTTCCTTCGGAAGCAGCTTCGTGAGATCGGTATAGATGCCCGGATATTGGGGTGCGAACGACGAATGGTTCGAACCGACGCACCACGTGACGCTGTTCGACGCGATGTCCGACTTGATTTCCTTGTCGAGTTCGAAGTGGTTCTTCTTCGACAGAATGTTGACCTTGGCGCCGGTCAGTTTCTCCCATTCTGCAATGCGAGCGTAAAGCGCTTCATACTGCTGGCCGCCAATCAGTTTGGCGTCGATCGTTACGCCATCAAACTTGCCCGGAAGATCTGCGGCGCCAGCGACGCCGAACACCATCAGGCTGATGGCGCCGGCTGCAACCCCGGCTAACAAATTCTTCATGATTTCCTCCCGTTCTTGATCCCGCTTGCCATCCTCGCCAGGCGGGTCGAAGTCCTCATCCCTGAGGAGTTCATTCATATATAAACACGCTGTTCATGGAGCGTCAAGCCCAAACTGCCCTCGGGTTGCCTGCACACCAACGCTCGTATATGAAAACGGTATTTCACCTGGGAGGCCGGTTTTGGAGCCAGAGGACAACGATCGATATCGAGCGCCTGCGCTTGATAAGGGGCTGGATATCATCGAATTGCTGGCCGGCATCGAAGGCGGGTTGACCCAGGCGGAAATCGCCAAGCGGCTCGGCAAGAACGCCAACGAATTCTACAGGATGCTCGATCGTCTCGTGCGGCGCGGCTACGTGCTGAGGCTTGATGGCGATCGCTACGCGCTGACCCTCAAGCTCTTTGGTCTTGCGCAGATGCATGCGCCTGTGCGCCGGCTGGCGTCCTATGCCACGCCGCTCATGCGATCGCTCGCCGAGGCCAGCAAGCAGGCGAACCAGCTTGCGGTGCTGGACCGCGGCCGCCCGGTGGTCATTGCGCAGCAGGAAGCCCCGGGATACTGGGGAATTTCGATCCGCGTGGGTTCGCACGTCGGGCTTTACAACACCGGTTCCGGGCATGTGCTGCTGGCATTCCGTTCGCCTGAAGAGCGGGAAATGATTATCCGCGAATATGCCGGTGCCGCCGATGCGCCCGCCGAAGTCCGTCCGGAGTTTCTGGCGCGTCTCGACCAGATCCGCGAGCGTGGCTACGAAATGATGCCTTCGTCGCAAACGGCTGGGGTCGTCAACCTCTCTGCGCCGATCCTGGGCCCGGATGGCCGCGCAATTGCGGCGCTCACCACGCCCTACATCACGTTGATCAATACGCCCGATGCGCCCGACATCTCGGAGACGATCGAATTGCTGCTTTCGGCCAGCAAGGAGCTTGCCGCGGTGATTGGCCTGGATATGAAGACGGCCGAGTAGTTCTTATTTGAATATTGAATTTTTATTTGAATAGAGCGAGGGCGCGTGTTAGCGTCCTCGTCAATGGACAAGGCCTCGTCACAAGGGGCCGACGCTGGTCAGGGAGGATTGCCAGTGATCATCGATACCCATCTTCACACCATCGACCTTTCGCGTCTCCAATACCCCTGGCTTGCGGGTGTACCAGCGCTCAATCGCGACTTTTCATACGCCACCTATGCGCAGGAGGCCCGCCGTGTCGGCATATCGGCAACGCTCCACATGGAAGTGGATGTCGAGGAAGGCCAGATGGCTGAGGAGACCGATTACGTGGCCGAGATTGCGGCCCAGCCGGACAGTCTGGTGGTCGGCGCCATTGCATCCTGTCGGCCCGAGAGCACCGATTTCCCTGCCTACCTTGATCGCGCCCTGTCGGACCCGACCATCAAGGGTTTCCGCCGCATCCTGCACACGATGCCGGATGATTTGTCGGAGGGCGCGCTGTTTCGCGAGAACATCAGGCGCATGGAGGGCAGGGGGCTGACATTCGATTTGTGCGTTCTGCCGCGCCAGCATGAGAAGGCCGCAGCCCTTATCGATCTCGTGCCCGGTGTGCAGTTCGTCGTCGATCATTGTGGTGTGCCCGACATCAAGGGTGACGGGTTCAAGGGCTGGAAGGCAAGTCTTTCGGAGCTTGCCCGTCGGCCGAATGTCGTCGGCAAACTATCGGGAATCTGCGCCTATACGGACACGGCCAACTGGACGGTGGAGGACCTTCGGCCCTATGCGGACCACACCATCGACAGCTTTGGATTTGATCGGATGGTGTGGGGAAGCGACTGGCCGGTCTGCACGCTTGCCGGGACGCTTTCGACATGGGTTGCCGCCTCGCACGCGCTTCTTCAAGGAGCAACGCCCGAGGAGAAAGGCAACCTGCTTGCGCTGAATGCCAAGCGCATCTGGAACCTGAAGGTGTAACGGCGATGACGTCAACGGTGGGAGTAGAGAGCACGTTTCCGAAGACCATGCCCGAGGAGCACGGTCGGCTTCCTGTGTGGAATGCGGAGAACTGGTTTTACGAAGATTTCGAAATCGGCCACAAGATCAGGTCGCTACGCCGGACGATATCTGAAGGCGAGTCCATGCAGTTCAACGCGCTCGTGCTGGATATGCATCCTTATGTGGGCGACGCGATCTTCGCCGAGACCGAGGGCCTCTTCGGCAAGCGTCTCGTTGCCGGTGCCTTCGTATTCTCTGCGGGTCTCGGATTGGTCGCCACCAACTGTGTCAACGCCTTCTCCTACGGCTACGACAAGCTTCGCTTTATCAAGCCGGTCTTCATCGGTGACACGATCTACACGATCCGGACGAACCTGGCCAAGCAGCCGAAGTATGACGAGTTGGGGCTCATTCGTGCCTCCTATGAAGTGTTCAAGGGAGAGGGCGAGCTTGTCCTTTATTGCGAACACATTCAGACTGTGCGGTATCGTGACGGCAAGCCCGCAGAGTGACTGCCGCCGCAGATCACAGACAAAGCGACGTCCGCGGCCGTGACCTGCTGGTCGTGAGCCTCAGGCAAAAATTCATATAAGAATAATATCTTTACTTCTGCTGAAAGCTCGATCGGTGGAGGGCGTTCAGGTCGTCGACCACGGTCTTGCAGGCTTCCCTGTTCTTGAGACCTGCATTCAGCCGTTCGGAAGCGGCGTGCTGGAACGGCATGTAGCCGTTGTGGCGTGGCCGAACCCAGGCATGCTGCAAGGTGGCGCGCGTTGCACGATAGAAGTCGCCGGTTGCAGCGTTCACCGCGTCGTCTTCCCACGCTGCGGCGATGCCCGGCTGACCACCGGCCTCCGCGTAAGGGCCCTTCTGTGTTGCCGCGCTTGCCACCCAGAAGGCAAAGTCGAGGGCTTCTGCGACATGATCCGAGAAGGCCGAAACGGCGATGCCAGTTCCGCCGAGGGCTGATCCGGAAGGTCCCGATGATCCTGCGGCAGGCATGTCCGTAAAGGTCAGCTGGTGACCCCTGAAGCCCTTCATCGCATAGTTCACATAGCCATAGATGTAGGGCGCACACGAAATTCGTGCGTCTTCGCGCACCATGACTTCCGAAACCGCAATCGGATCCATATCGAAGGCAGACGGATCGAGGCGTGCCACGAGGGTACTCAGGCGGTCATAGGCTTCGCTTGCAGCATCGACGCCAATCAGCACTTCGGCGGGTTCGGATGCGCAGGGCATGCCGAGGTTTGCGCACAGCGAATAGAATGTCATCAGCGAATGTGGCGGGCGAAGCGGGATCAGAACCTCTCCCCGTTCTGCCAGTTCCATCACGTCAGACCAGGTCTTGCAGGGCGTTGTCATATCCTTGCGGTAGGCCTGCACCTGGGTCGCCGCATCGATCGGAAGGGCCCATTGTCTGCCGATCCACTGATAGCTCGAGAACGACGGACCGACGCTTCCTGCGGCAAGCGCAAGCAATGCACCGTTGCGATCTGCGCTGTCGAGAGGGACGAGACAACCCTCTTTCGTAATCTGCCCGACATGGGGGTGGTCTATGACGATCAGGTCATATTCCCGGGCGAGTTGCTCGACCGGAAAGCTTTCAAAGTCCTGCAACGAGCGCCTGTCCCAGTGGATCGAGACGCCCGCTGTCCGTTCATAAAGTGCAGAGCAGGCGACCATCGGATCATAGCCACGCGGATGGTTCCACGTCATGCCGCGCAGCTTGACAGGCCCGACCATCAGCCGATCTCCGCGCGGATGGCGGCGCTATGCTCACCAATCAGCGGTGCAGCGCGGCGCCGGCCGCGAGGCCTCAAGCCATTGATCCGTATGGGTGAACTTGTCGTTTCGATGGAAACGTTGTCCTCGCGTTCGACCGTCTGGAGCATATCCATGAGCTTGAAACCCTCATGCGATAATAGCTCCTGCCAGTCGAGCACCTTCGAACACCAGATGTCTGCAGGTTCCAGAATGGAAAGCCATGCCTCTACGCTGCGCACGGCGATGGTCTCGGCGATGATGCGCTTGATGGTGTCGCGGTCGGTAAACCAGCTTGTCGCGTTGTCGCGGTATGGCGCCAGAGCGGGAATATCCAGCAGATCCTGCAGGCGTCCGATCGGCGTCATGGCGATGGCCAGATAGCCATCCGCTGCCTGATAGACGCCATAGGGCGCGGAGAGATAGGCATGCGCGCTTCGGAAATCGGAGCGCTCGGGCGGTTTGCGGCCGTTGTTAAGGTAGGTCGTCAGCACCTCGAACTGGAAATCGACCAGGCTCTCGAGAAGACTTGTCTGGATGTGAGCACCTTTGCCGCTCAGCCCCTTGCGGACGAGCGCTGCCAGAATGCCCTGACAGGTATTCGCGCCAGCCAACATATCGGCAATCGCCAGGCCAAACGGAACTGGTCCCTGATCCTGATCGCCATTCAGCCACATCACCCCCGAACGTGCCTGTGCCAGCAGATCCTGTCCAGGACGCTGAACCCAGGGGCCTTCTTCGCCATAACCGCTGATCGAGGCATAAACGATCCCCGGATTGATCGCCTTGACGGCCTCGTAGTCGAGGCCGAGCCTTTCGATCACGCCGGGGCGGAAATTCTGAATGAGAACGTCGGCACGTGCGATCAGCTTTCGCAGGAACGCGAGATCGTCCGCGCTCTTCAGGTCGATGGCGAGGCTTTCCTTGCCGCGATTGATGGCGTGGAAAATGGTTGAATCGCCGCCGACTTCGGTGTCGGAGAGATAGAGCCGTCGCGAAAGGTCGCCGCCGTCCGGGCGTTCGATCTTGATGACGCGCGCGCCAAGGTCAAGGAGCCTCAACGAACAGTACGGGCCTGACAGAAACTGGCTCATGTCGACCACCGTCAACCCGGCCAGAAGCGGCTCTGCATCGCCTTGCATGCTTTTTCCTCCCCGCCGTCAAACCGACGGCGTCATTCTTATTTGAATTATTCTTTCATATATAAGTTTAAGATGCAAGCGGCGTCGGCTGTCTTTGCGCCATGTTCGACACTGCTCGGTGCCGCCGAAATGCCTGAAGAATGCTCGACATACCCTGAGATTGCCTGCAATCTTCAGGCAGATTCGAAACAGGGATCCTGGCATCATGCAGGCCGAGGAACTTCTCAGCCCAAGACCCGAAGGCCTGTTCTGCAAGCCGGGTGGTTTCTACATCGACCCGATCATGCCGGTCGACAAGGCGTTCGTGACCCATGGTCACTCAGATCACGCGCGCGCCGGTCATGGCGCGGTGCTCGCCACGCAGCGCACGCTCGACATCATGGGTATCCGTTATGGCGAGGATTTTTGCGGCTCGACACAGGCAGCAGTCCTCGGCGAGACCATAGTCGTCAATGGCGTGCGGGTAACGTTTTACCCTGCGGGTCACGTGCTGGGCTCGGCGCAGATCGCCGTTGAAGCCGATGGAATGCGCATTGTTGTTTCCGGCGATTACAAGCGGTCGCCGGACCCAACCTGCGAGGCCTTCGAGCCGGTCGTGTGCGATGTGTTCATCACCGAGGCGACTTTCGGACTGCCGGTGTTCCGCCATCCCGATCCAGAGCGCGAGATCGGCAAGCTTCTTTCGTCGCTCAGGATGTTTCCCGAGCGAACGCACATGGTCGGCGCCTATGCACTGGGTAAGGCGCAGCGTGTAATCGCGCTTCTGCGGCGGCAGGGCTATGACGCACCGATCTATATCCATGGCTCGCTTGCCAGGATCTGCGACTGTTATCAGCATGAGGGCATCGAGCTTGGTCCTCTCCTGCCGGCGACGTCGGACAAGATCAACCGCGATGATCTCCGTGGCGCGGTGGTCATCGGTCCACCGTCGTCGTTTTCCGATCGCTGGGCACGGCGTTTTGCCGATCCGATAACGGCCTTTGCATCCGGCTGGATGCTGGTTCGCCAGCGCATCAAACAGCGGGGTGTGGAACTGCCGCTGGTTATCTCGGATCATTGCGACTGGAACGAGCTCACGGCCACGATTTCCGAAATACGGCCGCAGGAGGTCTGGGTGACGCACGGCCGCGAGGAAGCGTTGATCCGCTGGTGCGAACTGGCAGGCATCGCTGCGAAGCCGTTGCATCTGGTCGGCTACGAAGACGAGGGCGACTGATGGAAGCCTTCGCGCATCTTCTTGATCAGCTGGTGCTTTCACCGCAGCGCAATGCCAAGCTGCGTATCCTTGCCGACTATTTCGCAACGATCCCAGACCCTGATCGTGGATACGCGCTTGGGGCACTGACCGGCACACTCGATCTGCAACTGGTCAAGCCTGCTCTCATCCGCGAGCTTGCGCTGGAGCGCATGGACGAAACGCTGTTTCGCTACTCCTATGACTATGTTGGCGATCTGGCCGAGACCGTTTCGCTGATCTGGCAGCCGCCCGCCGACAGGAAGACCGAACCGCTTCGTCTCGCTGCAGTGATCGAAAGCTTCCGCAAGATCTCGCGCAGCGATGTCAGAGCGCATGTCCGCTCCCTGCTCGATCGGTTGGACACCAACGGCCGATATGCGTTTCTGAAACTCGCGACGGGCAATTTGCGCATCGGGGTTTCTGCGCGTCTGACCAAGCAGGCGCTCGCCCAGATGAGCGGCGTCGACATCGATGAAATCGAGGCGCTGTGGCATGGCCTTGCGCCGCCCTATCTCGACCTTTTTGCCTGGTTGGATGGCCGCGCGGAAAAACCGGTCCTTGAAACCCCCGCAATCTTTCATTCCGTCATGCTGGCGCACCCGGTTTCGGACGATGTTCTGGAAAAGATGGATCCCGCCGACTACGTGGCTGAATGGAAATGGGACGGCATTCGCGTGCAGCTTTCAGCGCAGGGTGCGCGGCGCAAGCTTTATTCGCGCAGCGGCGACGACATTTCGCACGCCTTTCCGGATATCCTGGAGGCTGTTGATTTTGAAGGCGTGATCGATGGAGAACTGCTGATCGGCGGAACGGCGCGCACCAATTCATCCACCCAGACCTTTTCCGATCTGCAGCAGCGCCTGAACCGCAAGACGGTCACGGCTGCGCATCTGCGGGACTATCCCGCCTTCATGCGCGCCTACGATATTCTGTTCCAGGGTGGTCGGGACGTGCGCCCGGAGGGATTTGAAACCCGCCGGGAGATGCTTGCCGGCGTGATTGAAGGCGCGCGCCATGACCGGTTCGATCTTTCCGCGACGGTTGATTTTGCCAGCTGGGAGGATTTGCAGGCGCTGCGGGCCAATCCACCCGATCCTGTCATCGAAGGTGTGATGATCAAGCGCCGTGACAGTCCCTACCAGTCTGGCCGCGTCAAGGGGCTCTGGTACAAGTGGAAGCGCGATCCCTTCGTGGTCGACGCCGTGATGATGTATGCCCAGCGCGGCCACGGAAAGCGCTCAAGCTATTATTCGGATTTCACCTTTGGTGTCTGGACCGGCGAGCCGGGTGCCGAGGTTCTGGTGCCTGTCGGCAAGGCTTATTTCGGCTTCACCGACGAAGAGCTGGACATTCTGGACAAGTATGTGCGCAACAATACGGTGGAGCGCTTCGGACCTGTCCGCTCCGTCCGAGCCGAGCCGGAGCGAGGGTTCGTCCTGGAGGTCGCCTTCGAAGGGATCGGCTATTCAAACCGCCACAAGTCGGGGGTTGCGATGCGTTTTCCCCGTATCTCGCGCCTCAGGCAGGACAAGTTGCCCATCGAGGCCGATCGCCTGGAAACATTGCAGGCGATGATCCGGAAGACGTGAGAAGGGCAGCGGGTTTTGCCCGCTGCGCTTGTTATATCAGGCGGCGCGCTTCAGCGCATCGCCGAGCATGGAAACGATATCGTCGATCTGAGTCTTCTCGATTATCAGTGGCGGCGACAGCGCAATGATGTCGCCGGTGACGCGGATGAGAAGCCCCTTGTTGAAGCAGTCAACAAAGACATCGTAGGCGCGCGTACCGGGTGCATCCGGGCGTGGCGCCAGTTCGACAGCGCCGACAAGACCGAGATTGCGGATGTCGATGACATGCGGCAGGCCCTTGAGGCTGTGAAGCGCGTCCTGCCAGTGTTCGGCAAGGTCTGCGGCGCGGGTCAGCAGGCCTTCCTCCTCGTAGATCTCCATGGTTGCCAGACCGGCAGCGCTGGCCACCGGATGACCGGAATAGGTGTAGCCGTGGAAGAGCTCGATCACATTCCCCGCACCGACCATCAGGCCGTCATGCACTTTGCGGCTGGAAAAGACGGCGCCCATGGGGATCGTGCCGTTGGTGATGCCCTTGGCGGTGGTGACGAGATCGGGAACAACGCCGAAATAGTCGGTCGCAAACGGTGTGCCGAGGCGTCCAAAGCCCGTGATGACTTCATCGAAAATCAGCAGGATGCCATATTTGTCTGCCGTCGCGCGCAGCTTCTGCAGATAACCTTCAGGCGGCAGAATGACGCCCGCCGAGCCGGACATGGGCTCGACGATGACGGCGGCAATGGTTTCCGCGCCGTGGAGCTGAACCAGACGCTCGAGGTCATCGGCAAGCTCGATGCCATGCGCCGGTAAGCCCTTGGAATAGGCGTTGCGGTCCAGATCGAGTGTGTGGCGCATATGGTCTGCCGGGATCTGCGGGAAGACGCGACGGTTGTTGACCAGGCCGCCGACCGAAATGCCGCCGAAGCCGACCCCATGATAGCCCTTTTCGCGGCCGATGATGCGGGTGCGCGTGCCCTGACCGATGGCCCGCTGGTAGGCGATTGCAATCTTGAGCGCGGTATCGACCGACTCCGAACCGGAACCGGTGAAGAAGACGCGGTCAAGCTTGGCGTCCGCACCGCCCGGTGCATGCTCTGCGAGCTTTGCTGCGAATTCGAAGGCGACCGGATGCCCCATCTGGAATGTGGGGGCAAAATCCAGCGTCGCGAGCTGACGTTCGACTGCGCGCGAGATCTTGGTGCGGCCGTGACCGGCATTGCAGCACCAGAGACCGGCGGTGCCGTCCAGAACCTTGTTGCCGTCAATATCGGTGTAGTACATGCCCTCGGCGCCGGCGAGCAGGCGCGGAGCGGCCTTGAACTGTCGGTTGGCCGTAAATGGCATCCAGAAATTGTCGAGGACGGGCGCATTGCCGCGGGCGATGTGATTCATGACGGTCTCCTTTTGGGTTCCTATCAAGTCACCAATTTCATGGATCCAAACAAGTCCTTTTCTTTCAGTATTTAAAGCATTGAAATATATGGAATATGATGTCAGTGTTTTCGATATATGAAACACCTGCAACAGGGGTTGCACATGACAGTCGATATCGGCAACCGGCTTCGCCACGTTCGCATCGCGCGCGGCCTTTCACAGCGTGAGCTTGCGAAGAAGGCTGGTGTGACGAATTCCACAATCTCTCTGATCGAATCCAACTCCGCCAATCCCTCCGTCGGAGCGCTAAAGCGCATTCTCGATGGCATCCCCATCGGGCTTGCGGAATTCTTTGCCTTCGAGCCGCAGGCGCCGCGCAAGGCCTTTTATGCCGCCGAAGAGCTGGTTGAGATCGGGAAGGGCGCGATCTCCTACCGGCAGATTGGCGAAAACCTCTTTGGCCGCAGCCTGCAGATCCTGAAGGAGTGCTATCAGCCAGGTGCCGATACGGGCAAGGTTCCGCTGGTCCATGACGGTGAAGAGGGGGGTATCGTGCTCTCGGGACGTCTGGAAGTGACCGTTGATGACGAGCGCAAGATCCTCGGGCCGGGCGACGCCTATTATTTCGAGAGCCGCCGCCCGCATCGATTTCGATGCGTGGGACCGGTAGCCTGCGAGGTGATCAGTGCCTGTACGCCGCCAACCTTCTGATCCGGAAATGAAAACTTTGATGGCTTTTGCCCCTTGAAATCATAAGGTTGGCTGCTTTAATCTGGTCATGGTTCCGGTTCCGGACCATGCCTGCCAAATGCGCGAAGTGGCGGGTTTCTCAGGATTTTTCAGGCTGGCGGCGACCGTGTGCCATTCTGCCTGACAAGCATCATCTCAAATCATCCCGGAGCTGCTCAATGCGGCATGCTGTTGGATGACCTTGTCTTATGGGTGGAGGATTTTCCATGGAATATCGTCAATTGGGCCGTTCAGGCCTCAAGGTATCGACAATCACGATGGGCACCATGACGTTTGGAGGCGTCGGCTGGGCCAAGACCGTGGGTGATCTGGGTGTCAGCGAGGCGCGCCGGCTGGTCGACATGTGCGTCGATGCTGGCGTCAATCTCATCGATACGGCGGATGCCTATTCGGGTGGCGTTTGCGAGGAGATCCTCGGCGAAATCATCGGTGGGCCGCGCAAGAACGGCGTGCTGGTTGCCACAAAGGCCCGCTTCCCGATGGGCGACGGTCCGAACGATCGCGGCCTGTCCCGCCAGCATCTGATTGCCGCCTGCGAGGGCAGCCTCAAGCGCATGAAGACCGATGTGATCGATCTCTATCAGGTCCATGAATGGGATGGCCTGACGCCGGTCGAGGAAACCATGGAGGCGCTCGATACGCTGATACGTCAGGGCAAGGTTCGCTATGTCGGCTGCTCCAACTTTTCGGCATGGCACATCATGAAGGCGCTGGGTGTCTCCGAGCGGCATCATTACCAGCGCTTCGTCAGCCAGCAGATCCACTATACCCTGGAAACCCGTGATGCCGAGAACGAACTGATCCCGGTCAGCCTCGATCAGGGATTGGGCATTCTGGTTTGGAGCCCGATTGCCGGTGGACTTCTGTCCGGCAAGCACCGGCGCAATCAATCCGCACCGGAGGGCACGCGCCAGTTTGCAGGCTGGACAGAACCGCCGATCCGCGATGAGAACCGGCTCTGGAACATCGTCGATACGCTTGTTGAAATCGGTGATGCCCGCGGCGTCTCTGCCGCGCGGGTGGCGCTGGCCTGGCTGATTGGCCGCAAGGGCGTAACCTCGGTCATCATCGGTGGCCGCACGGAAGCGCAGTTCAGGGATAACCTGGCAGCCGCCGAGCTGAAGCTTTCGGATGACGAACGCAAGCGTCTCGATGACGTCAGCAAGCCGTGGCTGCAATATCCCTACTGGCATCAGCGCAATACGGCGAGCGATCGCCTGAGCGAAGCCGATCTGAGCCTCATTGCGCCCTATCTCGGCGACGTCTGAGGTCCGTTGCGGTTCAACCGCACACAAACGAAAGGCGGCGTGGGGCAACCCTGCCGCCTTTTGTTTGCCCCGTCGTATATAATGATCAAAATATGAGTGGGAAAACCCTGATCCGGGCGCTAACGTGCTTTCAGGCATTGACGAATCCGCCCCGGCGGTCGAGGTTTTGGCGGTCATTGCGAGAGGAGCCACATGGCACGAGCTGCGAGAAAAGCGGCGGAATCGGTCAAGCAGCGTGTTTACCGGAACCTGCGTGACAGCATCATGTCGGGTGCGGTTCCCCCAGGTTTGCCGATTACCATTCTGGGCGTCGCGGAGCGGCTGGAGGTCAGCCCCATGCCGGTGCGCGAGGCGCTGCATCGTCTCGTTGCCGATGGCGCGCTTGAGTATATGGACAACAGGCGTGTGCGCGTACCGCCCATGACGGCTGCGAAATTCGATGAGATCGTGATAGCGCGTCTGGCGCTGGAAACGATGGCTGCAGAGCGTGCGCTTCCCTTCATTGATGCCGACAGGCTCTCGCGTCTTCGTGAGCTCGACGACCAGATCGAGATTGCCTACAAGGCCGAGGATCTGGAACAGGCGATTGCCCGCAACTTCGCCTTTCACCGATGCTTGTATGAGGTCAGCGGTCCGAGCGTGCTGATGCAGCTCATCGAATCCGTTTGGCTGCGGTTGGGACCCTTCATGCGCGAGGCGACAGCCAAGCTCGACGAAACCTACCGGGTCGATCGCCATGCCGAAGCCATGGACGCCATCGTCGCTGGAGATCCCGAGGCGCTGAAAGTGGCTATTGCCGCCGATATTCAGGATGGCGTAGGACACCTGGGGCGGCGCTTTCTTTCCGATGGCGAGAAGGCGGGCACTGCAGGTCGATGACGTGACCTTCGCCTTCCGGATTGCCCTTGGCCTGCGGCTGTGTTGAAAGGCCCGCCCGCTGACGCGCCGCGCGTTTGACCGAACGCGTGTATGACGCCATAGGCTATTGGATCTATGCATGTTCGTTGAGCTCGGGTGAGCGCATCTGGGCGCGATGTGCATGAGGAAGAATGAAATTGAAGAACAGCATCAAGGACATTGCCATCGCCGCAGGCACTTCGGTGTCGTCGGTTTCGCGTGTGCTGAACAATTCGGGCTATGTCTCGAAGCCCGTTCGCGAGCGCGTCGAAGCGGCGGTTCGCGACCTCAACTATACGCCGAGCAAGGATGCGCGCATGTTGCGCGGTGCTCAGAGTCGCCTCGTCGGTCTGATGCTTCCCGCCGTTGATGTTCCCTTTTTCGGTATTCTGGCGCAGGCGATCGAGCAGGCGCTCTTCCAGATGGGCTACCAGACCTTCATTTGCTGTACATCCGAAAACATGGACCATGAGAGCCGCTATGTCTCCATGCTTCTGTCGCAGCGGGTGGATGGCGTGATTGTTGCGAGCGCCTTTGGCGACAGCCGCCATTTCTCCGAATTTTCAAGGGCGGGCGTACCGGTCGTGGCCATCGACCGTGCCCTTGACGGGGTCGCCATGCATACCGTCATGGCCGACCACGCGGAGGGTGGGCGGATCATGGTTCGTCACCTTCACGGTCTCGGCCACAGAACCATCGCGATCGTGGGGGCTCCTTCGCATAGCCAGTCGATCCAGTTGCGACTGGGCGCCATCGAGCACGAGCTTGCAACCCTCGGACTGCGTCCTGCCGTCGTGACGCTTGACGATGCGCACACCTTCGGTTCCGCCTATGACAGGGCTCGCGCGATCATCTCCAATCGGCCGGATGTGACGGCCATCATGGGATTGACAGATGTCGCCGCGATTGCCTCCATCCATGCGGTTCAGGACAGCGGGAAAGCGATCCCCGGCGACATATCCGTCATCGGCTTTGATGACCTGCCGGAGGCGGCCTACGTCTTCCCGCGCCTGACAACCGTTTCCCAGCCGATCAGAGAGGTCGGCGAGCACGCAGCGCAATTCATGGAGCGCGCGATTCAGTCTCGACGGACGGGCGATGAGGCGCAGGCCTCGGTTGAACGGCTGTCCGTTCGTTTGATCGAACGCGAATCCACCGGTGCTGTCCGCTCGGTGTGAGCTTGATGTGAGCGTTTCCAGTCAAGCTCTCACGATCACCTTGATTTCGCCTGGCTCCGGCGCGGCGGCAACGACGGCTGCGACATCTTCAATGCCAATCGTTCGCGTGACGAGACGATCGAGATCGAGCTTGCCGCTGGCGACAAGCTTGCTCGCGCGTTCATGCGTGAACGGATTGAGGTAGGCTGGCCGCAGATCGACCTCGCTGACAAGCAGATCGAAGGGCGTCACCGAGACAGCCATCCCTGCGGGTGCGACGCCAAACAGAACGAAGGCACCCCCACGTCGCGTCATGGCAAGTCCCGTCTGGAAGGTCTCCGGCACACCCGCGCATTCCAAAGTGACATCGACGCCACCCCCTGTCAGCGCCTTGATCTCTGCAACGGTATCGGTTGCGGATGGATCGAGAGCGTGCGTTGCCCCAAGCGCCAGAGCAACCGCGCGACGGCTTTCCTGCCTTGTCACAAGGATGATGGTCGAGGCGTCTTCAAGGCGGGCCAGTTGCACCATGAGAAGCCCGATCACGCCACCACCGAGGATGGCCACGCTATCGCCGCCCTTGATACGGGCCTTGTCGATGGCATGCAGGCAGCAGGCTATCGGCTCTGAAAATGCGGCATGAACCGGGTCGAGCCCATCCGGCAGGCGGAAGGCCTGCGCCTCGGGAACTGCGGCATATTCGGCAAAGCCGCCATCACGTGTCACGCCGACGGCTGTCAGTCGTTCGCACAGATTGGGCTGGGCTCTGCGGCAGGCAGGGCATGTTCCGCAGGCAATGTTGGGGTCGATTGTCACAAGTTCCCCACCCAAGAAGCGGGTTACCCCTTTGCCGACGCTCTCGACCAGACCGCTGAATTCGTGGCCGAGCGTGACGGGGATCGCAGTCGGATATTCGCCCTTGAACATGTGCCGGTCAGATCCGCAGATACCGGCTGCCAGAACCCTGACCAGAATTTCCCCGGGCCCGGCGACCGGCTTTGCGACCTCCCGCATTGCCATTGCCCCTGCCTTCTCCAGCCGCGAAGCCCTCATTGTGTTTTCTCCCTCTCCCAAAGTGATTGTCAGCTCATGACGTTGCCGCCATCCACATTGTAGCACTGGCCGACGACATAGACGGCGTCGGGGCCCGCCAGAAAGGCCGCCATTGCGGCCTGTTCGGCCGGATAGCCGAAACGGCCAGCAGGAACGGCGGCTGCGACCCGCTTCTTGACGTCGCCCGGTTGCAATCCCTCGCGACTGCCAAGCTTCGCATCAACGACGTCCCACATTGGCGTGTCTACTACGCCCGGGGCAATTGCGTTGACGTTGATCCCGTGTTTGATCAACTCGAGTGCGCAGCTTTGCGTGATGCTGATGACTGCGGCTTTCGACGCGCAATAGGCAACGGCCGGCGCCTCGCCGCGACGCCCGGCCTGTGAGGAAAAGTTGATGATCCTGCCGCCTTTGCCGCGCTCGACCATATGCTGCGCGACGGCCTGCGTCATGAAGATCACACCCTCGATATTGACCTGAAAGACCCGTTGAGTGCGCTCCCGGGAGATCTCGAGGATCGACTGAACATCGTAGATGCCGGCCGCGTTGACGAGAATGTCGATCTGTCCGGCGCGGGTGAGCGCAAAGCGTACCGCGTTGTCGATGCTTTCCTGCTGCGTGACATCGAGCGCAACGCCTGCTGCGTTGCCGCTAAGTGTGGCGGCGACCGAGGCGCAGAGCCCGCCATCGAGATCCGCCACGATGACTGTCGCACCGTCGCGGGCGAAACGCTCGCTCACGGCCTTGCCGATCCCGCTCGCGCCGCCGGTCACCAGCGCTACTTTTCCCGAAAGTGGTCCGGTTGGTGTCATACTCGCTCCTCCGCGCTCGGGTTTTCTGCATTCTCGGCCGCATCCTCCCGCTGAAGCATAGCCATGGAAGGGATGCCGTCTGTTGCTGTTGCACCGCGCAGGCAGTGGGCCGCTGCACGGTGAGCGAGGGCCGCAGTTTTCGACGGTGACCATTCCTGGTGCAGGCCGAAAAGTACGGCTGAGCAAAAGGCATCTCCGGCCCCCACCGGGCTGACGATGTCGTCTGAAGCCACGCTGCGAGCGCATGTGATGACCATGTCCTGGCCTATCGTCTTCCAGATCGACAGTTCCGGGGCATGAATGATTACGTTCTGCCGCACGCCGAATTCGAACAGCAGGTCGGCGGCGCGCTGCATGGCAACCATATCGAGCGGCCCCTCAGGGGTGCGCAATGACAGCCCGGTTGCCTGGCCTGCTTCGATCTCGTTGATGATGATATGATCGCACCACGCAAGGCTCGATCGGACCTGTGCGGCGAAGGCCGGGTCCTCGCTGGAGACGAAATCGACCGCCGTTTGAAGACCTGCACGCTTTGCCTTTTCGAGTAACCGGCTTGCGCCCGAGCGGCCATCCGCATCAAGCGCGTCGAGGCCCGGCAGCAGCATGAGATAGCCGAGGTAGAAGAGCCTGTATCCAGCCGTTGCGAAAGAACCGACCTCGATCGATGACAGGTTCAACCTGTCATTGGCGCCGCCGTGATAGAAGAAGGTTCGGCTCTTGCCGGGAACGGTCATCACATGGGTGTGGCCAGTCGATGCATCGGAAAGGGACTGGACGGCGGCCGTGTTCACGCCCTTTTTCCAGACCTGATCGAGCAGAAATGCAGCGTCGGCATCCCTCCCGACAAGCCCTGCGAGCGAGACCCGTGCAGGCAGTCCGAGCGACGCGAGATCGCAGGCGACATTGACGGCGCCTCCGCCAACGCCCGCGGTCTGGTGTGTGATGTGGGCGAGATTTCCCTCATCCGGCCAGTAGGTCAATGTATGGACACGATCAACAATAAGATTGCCGACGCAGACGATGCCGCCACTTTCCTTGCTTGCTGTCATGTTTGCATCAGGCATCGCCGGCACCCTCGTTCCAGAGCGGGCGATAGACCGGAGCGTCTTCCTCGATGCCGGCAAATCGTCCCACGGGATCAAGGAAGAAATTGTCGTTTCGGTCGTCGTTGACCCTGCTCACTTCGCCGACCAGGACTGGCCCATGCCCCTGCTTTCCGCGAAAGCTGTGATAGAGGCCGGGTCGGATCGTCACGCTTTCGCCCGGCGAAAGTTCAAGTGGCTCCCATTGGGTGAGCCGACGCTCGATCCCGTCGACCGGGACGATCACGTCGTCCTCGGAGAGCGTTCCATCGTCCATTGCGTTTGAAAAGGCGATGATGAGCGTTCCGCCGGCGCGATTGATGATGTCTTCCGTCTTCACGCGATGCGTATGGGCCGGTGTAAGCTGACCTTCTTCGACTACGAGAAGCTTTTCGGCGTAGGTTCGCTCTCCCTGAATTTCTGCCAGACCGTTGCGCAGGCAAAACAGCACAAGCCCGCACTCCGAAAAATGACCCAGCCCGAAGTCGGTGACATCCCAGCCCAGCTGACGGCTGCGCAGGTATTGCGCGGTGGTCGGGTTGGTCGCGAAATCCTGCGGCGTCCAGCCCCCCCAGACGGGCAATGACCATTTGTAGTTGGCCAGCATCTCTTCCGCGTGCCGTATGGCCAGGTTGATCTGCGAGCGCTTCATCTCTTTGCCTCGGCCGGGTAGTCGACGGTCACGACGCGGTTTTCACGGCCCGAGGCAAGTGCTGCGGTCAGGACTGCATGATGGTCGGCCGCCTCGCCGGGCGTTGCGCAATGGAAGCCTCGTGCGTCGCCCCCGGCCAGTTCATCGACAAAGGCTGCCCACATCTGCTGGATGGCATCGGTGAAGCCAAACTCGAAGATCTTGCCGGTGATGGACGGAAAAAGGGAATCATAGCCAAGATCCTCGGTGTTCCAGGATTGGCGACCGCCTTCATAGTCCATCCATTGCCACTGCCGGGGCTGCTTGGTGGTGAAGTATGCGCTCTTTTTCATGCCAAGAACGCGTATGTACCAGGTGTTGGATTCTCCGGGGGCAATGCGGAATGTCTTGAGAACCATGGGAAAATCCTGATCCGAAGTCTTCACGCGCGTGTTCAGGGTGGCATTGTCCCAGGTCGTGCAGGGCGCCATGCCGCCCTTTCCATCCGGCCTTTCAGTGACCTTCTTGACCAGCTGGCTGAAGACTGATTGCGGACGCCAGCCAAGGCGAAGCGGAACGTGCAGGACATGCATGCCGAGGTCGCCCATGCAGCCGTAGTCGCCATTGATATGCTCCATGCGCTTCCAGTTGATCGGCTTCATGCGATCAAGATCGGACGAATGCAGGAAGCCGGCCTCGACTTCGATGATCTCGCCGAATGCGCCGGCTTTGGCCATGGCGATGACTTTTTGCGCTCCCGGAAAGAAAGGCATTTCGGATGAGCATCGCACAACGAGTTCAGGATGTTCGGCGAGAACCTTCATGATCGCATCGTTCTGGGCGAAATCCATCCCGAACGGCTTTTCACCCAGCAGATGCTTTCCGGCTTTCAGGATCGCCGTATAGAATTCTTCGTGCAGGACATGCGGAACGGCGCAGTAGATTGCATCCACGTCCGGATTGGCCAGCAGCTCATGATAGTTGGTCGTGCGCTGGCTGACACTCGGCACATTGTCGGCGAACCAGTCCATCAGGGAAGAATTGGTATCACACACCGCGACGATTTCAGGTCGCGCGGACGGCGTGGCAAGATGCAGCCATCGCGCCGCAGCGCTGGCGAACTCGCGTCCCATCAGGCCGCAACCAATCACGCCGAAACGAATAACCTTTGTCACGCCGTTCTCCTCCCATTCGAGTTTTGCGTGCGGATGTCTTTGAAACGCGCTGCGCTCGATTGAACGCCAAAACCTTGATCCTGGAATGTCCGGGCCGCTCGGCCCGGACCGATCGGCGACGGCAGTTTCAGCCGATGTGCCTTGCAGCCGCCTCGGCACTTGCCCCGTCGTGGACGATGGCCATCAAAGCCTTCGTCATGCCGTTGGGGTTCGGATGCTGGATCACATTGCGGCCATAGACGATGCCGCGCGCGCCCTGCTTCATCAGCATTTCAGTGCGGGCAAGCAATTCGGCATCACTGACGCGCCCGCCGCCGCGCACCAGAAGAGGCATTCCCTGTGCGATCTCGATGACGCGATGATATTCCTCGACATTGTCGCACGGGTCCGCCTTGATGATGTCGGCACCGAGTTCGACGGCCTGGCGCACAAGCGGCAGGATCTTTTCGATCTGGCCGTCCACCATGTACGCGCCCTTGGAGTTGTCCTTCATGACAAGCGGCTCGACCATCAGCGGCATGCCGTAGATCTCGCATTCGCGCTTGAGCGCGTTTACGTTGCGGATACAGGCCCGGTAGACTTCCGGTTGGTCGGGCAACATCAGAATGTTCACGACCACGCATGCGGCATCAAGAACGACGCCCTGTTCGACCGCACGGTCGATCACTTCCGAGAAGAGGAGCGAGGGCAGGGGGTTTCCGTAGACGTTGGCGATGTCCGTGCGCATGACGAGTGCAGGACGATCCTTGCCCGGAATGGATTGAAGGATTGGAGCCGTGCCAGGTGGCAGCTGGATGGCGTCGGGCTTGGCCTCGGCGATGACGCGAATCGCCGTCTTCATGTCTTCGATGCCCGGCAGAAAGCTCTTTTCGTTGAACATGCCATGGTCGATGGCGACGTCAAAGCAGTTTCCGGACACGCCAAAAAGGCGGTTCATCCGCGCAAGTTTCATCAGTTTCCTCCCGATATGGTATCGATTTCACAAATCAGTCTATTGGCTTTCGATGCCGAGTCAAGAGTGATGTGGTAACGATTTCATATGGGCAATGCCACGCCGCCTTTCCGGGCCTTCATGCCACCCGAAATGAAAAGACCGCCCGGTAGGCCGGGCGGTCACCAACATTCCATATGCTGAGTGAACCAGCGTCTATTCACCACGTGGGAAGCGCTGGTTTTCCTCCAGGACATTGAGATCCATGTGGTTGCGCATGTAGCGCTCCGAAGCCTTTTGAAGGGGCTGATAGTCCCATGGATAATAGGCGCCGTTTCTCAGCGCCTCATAGACCACGAGCCGCCGCGCCTGGCTTTCGCGCACTGCTTGGTCGAAGGCGGTCATGTCCCAGCGTTTGACGGCCAGCTCACGCAGCCGCGCTTCGACGGTGGCGCAGGTCGGGTCGCCCGCGCGGTTCGTGAGCTCGAATGGATCGGATGCAAGATCGAACAGCATTGGCGGGTCTGCCGGGCAGGTCACATATTTCCAATTACCTTCCCTGACAGCGGCCATCGGCGTGATCGTGCCTTCCGCCGCATATTCCATCAGAACGGGGTCTCGCGTTGTTGTCCCCGCGGCGACCGCCGTCAGGCTGACACCGTCGCACCAGGGCGCAACTGCCGAAAGATCGACGCCAACAAGATCGGCGATGGTGGGTGTGACGTCCAGTGTCGAAACAGGTGCTGCATATGTACCCGCAGCCATTCCGGGTGCCGCAATCATCAGCGGCACGCGGCAGGCGCCTTCGAAGAAGCTCATCTTGAACCATTGGCCGCGCTCGCCCAGCATGTCGCCATGATCGGACGTGAAGACGATGATCGTGTTCTCGTCCATCCGGGTGTTTTTCAGAATGGTCAGCAGTTCGCCGATCTTGTCGTCAATGTAGGAGATGTTGGCGAAGTAGGCCTGCCGTGAGCGGCGGACCATGTCCGGTGTGATGTTGAAATTGTCTGAATCCGAGGCGTGATGAAGCCGCTTCGAATGCGGGTCGAGTTCCGCGAATGCAATGGGGTCGACAGTTGGCGTCAGTTCGGGGGCCTCCTCATAGAGGTCAAAGAAGCGACGGCGCGCTACGTAAGGGTCGTGTGGATGGGTGAAGCTGACCGTCATGCACCACGGCCGCTCGTCATGGCCACGTGACAGGTCGTAGAGTTTCGCACCGGCGTTATAGGCCACCTCGTCGTCATATTCGAGCTGGTTGGTGATTTCGGCAACGCCGGCACCCGTGACGGAGCCCAGATTGTGGTACCACCAGTCGACGCGTTCTCCAGGCTTCGTGTAGTCGGGCGTCCAGCCGAAGTCTGCCGGGTAGATGTCCGTCGTCAGGCGCTCTTCAAAGCCGTGCATCTGATCCGGGCCGACGAAATGCATCTTGCCGGAGAGAATGGTCTTGTATCCCGCGCGCCGCAGGTGATGGGCATAGGTCGGGATATCGGAGGCAAATTCGGCCGCGTTATCATAAACGCGGGTGCGTGAAGGCAGGCAACCCGACATGAAAGACGCGCGGGCCGGCGCACAAAGCGGGCTTGCCGTGTAGCAATTGGCAAAACGTGCCGAGCGCTCTGCGAATGCAGTGAGATTGGGTGTTTTCAGGAACGCCGCCGGACCATCGGGAAAGAAGGTTCCGTTGAGCTGGTCAACCATCAGGATCAGGATATTCGGGCGGTTCATGCGCAATCATTTCTCTTAAGGGCAAAGGTGTGCCCGGCATCTGCCGGACACATGGTCTTGGTTTGAGGCTCGTCGATTTAAAGACCGAGCGACTTCTGGACGGCTGGAAGCGCTGGCTGGCCATCCAGCGTTGTGATGTCCGCGAGCCATGGTTTGATCAGATCGCCATGGGCTTTCAGATAGGCCTTGGCTGCTTCAGCCGGCTTCATGCCATCATCCGTGATCTTGCCCATCATTTCATTCTCGATATCGAGGGTAAAGGTCAGGTTCTTGAAGAGCTTGGCTGCATTCGGGCAGCTATCGGCCCATCCGGCGCGCGCGAGCGTATTGACCGTTGCCCCGCCATAGTCCGGACCGAAATACTTGTCGCCGCCCGCCAGATAGGTGAGCTTGAATTTGGTGTTCATCGGGTGCGGAGCCCAGCCAAGGAAGACGACCCACTCATTCTTCTTTTCAGCCCTTGCAACCTGCGCCAGCATGCCCTGCTCGCCAGATTCGACGACAGTCCAGTCCTTCAGGCCAAAGTCATTGGCCTTGATCATGTTGACCATGTTGGTGTTGGCAGGCGCGCCAGCCTCGATGCCGTAGATCTTGTGGGAGAATTTGTCGCCGTTTGCTGCGAGATCCTTGAAATCCTTCACGCCGGCGTCCGCAACATAGGTGGGCACCGCAAGCGTGAATTTCGCGCCCTGCAGGTTCTCGGCCAGCTTCTCGACCGCCTTCTTCTGGTTCAGGCCGTCAACGAATTTTGTCTGGGCCGGCATCCAGTTGCCGAGGAAAACATCGATCTCCTTGTTTTCGATCGCCTGGTAGCCGATCGGAACGGAAAGGGACTTGATGTCCGCCTGATAGCCCATTGCCTCCAGAAGGGTCGATGCGATGGCGTTGGTCGACGAAATGTCTGTCCAGCCAGGATCGAACATGCGGATGACCTTGCAGCTGGCATTGTCAGCGGAAAGGGCTGCCGTGGATGTTAGCAGGCCGGCGCTCAGGAGCACGGTGGCGAGAAGCGTGTTTTTCATAAAATTCCCCTATGTCTGATTTTTGGTCCTTCTGGATTTCTGTGGGACGAAAGCTGACAGGAAAACCTTCAAATTGTCGCCTTGGCAACAATGTGACTTGATATGAGGCAAGTTGTGTAGTCTGCATGTTTTAATGATGCGCATAAGGGGATTTTATGGCTGATCGTGATCTGGATCTGGGATGGTTGAGGCTTTTCGAAGCTCTGGGGCGTCTGGGCAACATGACCCGGGTGGCCGAACAGTTCAGGATGTCACAGCCTGCAGTCAGCTATCAGCTACGGCGTCTGGAGGAGGAGCTGGGCACCACGCTTGTCAACCGGCTGCATCGCGGCGCAGCGCTGACGCGCGATGGGCAATTGCTGTATGACGCCGTCAAACATGCGATCGAAGATATTGATGGAGTGACCCGCGAAATCCGTCGGCGGCAGCGTTCGCCCGTCATCAGTATTCACACCGACTTCGGGTTTGCATCCTATTGGCTGATGCCGCGCCTTCCGGCCTTCAGGCAGCGCGAACCCGGTATTGAGGTTCATGTTCTGGCATCGCAGATGCTGGAGACGGCGGCCCTTTCCGATGCCCACCTTCGCATCGTATTCGGACAGGCCGGCAATCTGCCGGCAGGTGCTGTCCAGCTGATGCCGGAGCATGTCGTTCCCGTCTGCAGCCCCGGCTATCTGGCCAAGCATGGGCCGCTCGGCGACCTGGATACGCTCGCGAAACAGACGCTGATTCACCTCGAAGGCGACAGCGGTACGCGATGGTATTCGTGGGCGAGTTGGCTGCGGCAGCAGGAGGTGCAACGCCTGCCGCTGACCCGCGACCTGAATTTCAACACCTATAATCTCGTTATTCAGGCCGCAGTCGCCGAGCAGGGGATCGCACTTGGATGGATGGGTTTGGTTGACAGTTTTCTGGATAGCGGTCTTCTGGTTCAGGTGGGACCGCATCTGGTCAAGCCGGATCGAGGCTATTGGCTCGTATCCAACGCGCCCGACAATGACATCATGTTGCGGGTCAAGTCGTGGCTTCTCGAAGAAAATTCCCTGCCTGCCATATCGGGCTAGACCAGCAACCAGCAGACCAGTCGGGCGCTGGGCGCGTCGATCTTACACGGGCAGGGGCGCTGGCGGCGCAATCACGATCGACCGCCGAAGGAGCTCCATCTCGGTCTGCACGAACGCAGGCACGGTAGCATATTGCGGTAGTTCCGTTCCCCAGTTGAGCGACCGAACGGTTGCGGCAAGCCCATCATGGATCTGCGCTGCGCCGTCCTTGCCGAATCGGGTTTCAACGAGCGCAATTCGTTCTGCGTCCGATGACAGGGCTTCCATTTCCCAGGCCACCGCCAGGAGCCGGTAGGCAAGGCGCTGGGTTGCGACAACGGCTGGCCAATAGGGTTCGGCGTGCCGGCGGCTGCCGTCGGTCCCGCCCGCAGCGCCTTCAAATGTCTGAAGCAACTGGATCGTTCGATGCTGGAGATCGCGCCGGGCGGCGCGCGCCGCGGCCGAACTTGCGTCGCCTGATCCCAGAACGCGTGCGACGGTGTCTGTTGCAGCAATCGCGCGAAGAAGCTCGTGCTTGATCGTCTGGCTCGATATCCGCCACGCCAACGCCAGGAACACACAGACCCCGATGAGGCAACCGATGGCCGTATCCATTGCCCGGACCGATATGATGGCCGTAATGTCATCGACCGTACGCCCGCCGGTCGCGATCGCCAGTGCTGCTGCCGTAATGAATATGACCGCTACCCCATAGTTTCGCATGATCAGGATTTCGATGGTGAACTGCAGGGCCATTACGGTTGCTGCAAACCACAGACCCTGCGGGTTGAGACAGAGGATTGCGCCCGCAAGGAGCGTTCCAACAAGGGTGCCGCCGGTCCTCTGGATGGCCCGCTGGAACATCATGGTCTTGTCCAGACCCTGATAAAGCATGAGAACCGCAGAGGCCGTGATCCAGTAGGCATGTTCCAGATTGAGCAGCCAGCCGAAAACGCCACTGAGAGCCGCCGCCAATGCAACCCGCAGGCCAATTTCGAAGGGCATCGATCCCGGCCTTGCACCCTCGCGGAGAGATTGCCAGGCACTGACCCGACCGAGTGGAACATGCGACGGATTGGTGACATCGGTCGCATTCAAAGTCTGGCTGGCAATGAGCCGAGCGCGTGCGACGCATTGTTCGGAGATTGCCTTGCCTGCCGCCGTCGCGTTGATGGCCTCGGCGAAAATCATATGGAGTTCGCGCAGTTCAGCACGCATCCTCGAAAGGCGGCCATCAGGTCTGGGGCGGACAGGCTGCTGCCCGACCAGAACCGTCCATGCCTCATGCAGGGCGCTCGCGGCCTGATGTCTCGTTGCATCACTGGATGCGGCGTTTGCGGTGATAAAGGCGACCACAGCAGCGCCAGCGGCCTTTACCGAGTTGATTTCAGGGCGTCGGGAATTGAAAATCGCACCAGAGGCCTGAACGATGACGGCGAACAGGCCGCCCGAAAGCACAAGCAAACCGACATGCCACCATGACAGATGCTCGGCGCCAAGCGCGGTCCCCGCCGCGCAGGTCAATGCCAGAAGGTATGCGCCGGGGGGTGCAACTTTGAAGACCACGCACAGGAAGGCGGAGAGTGCGGCAATGAGCGTGATTGCAGGGATGGCGAGGCCGATGGATCCGCCGGCTGCAACGCCAAGGCTGATGGCCGCAGCAAACGAAAAGGCCAGAATCGTCAGGTGTATGGCCCGGTTAAGATAGGGCCTGTCATTGCCGTAAACTGCAACGAAGCCGCCAAGCGAGACGAGCATGCCGGTAGGCATGTTGCCGAGATACCAGCCAGCCATCACGGGCAGGCCCATGGCAACGGCAGCCCTGATCCCCGAGGTCCAGCGCCGCATCGGGGGCTTGCGCCAGGCGAGTACCTGGGCAAGCTTCAGCTTTGGCTGTGCCAGCGCAGGAATACCGGAGTCGTCTGGTGGGCTTGTCATGCACGGGCTCTTTGCTGTCGAACGGTGTGACGTGTCATGCATCAAGACGTGACAGATCGCGACATCTGTTTGAAGCCCAATTCCTGAAATTTCATGTCCGCGCGAAACATTAGCGCCAAAAAGGTGACCCGGCCGAGCTTCACCTCTCGGCCTATGACCTAGTCAGCATGTACCTGCACAAATCTCCACGAAACCCAGCCGGATTTGCAAGGCCCCTTGTAGGGTCCATCGTAGAAGTCACCCGGGATCGCGCATTTGATGCTGATCGGGCCCGGAGCCTCTGGTGAGTCGAGATAGACGATGCCGATGAAGTTGTTCTTCTCCGCTTGCGGATCGCCGGGAAACTGCATCACGTAGCGGCCGTTGGCGATACGATCAATTTCACGCGCTTTCGTGGTTGGGGATGCCCTGACCGACAGATAGCCGTCGCCTTTCGCCTTCAGACCCACGATGACCGCATCAGCGCCACCATTCCAGACGGGTTTGCCGTCCACCAGAACCGGATGGATCATGACCGGCCTTGGCGACAGGTCGTCGGCCGCCATTGCAGTGCCGGTGGAGAGTGTCACGAGACATATTGCTGCTGCGCGTGGGGACATCGACAGTTTAATCCGCGAGCACGGTGACGAACCGGCGCGCAACCCAACCGGTCTGGCAGGGTCCTTGGTAGACGCCCTCGAAATAGGGCGGCGCTTCAGACAGTTTGCAATCCGCCATCATGTTGTCGGTGCCCTTGCCGGATCTGTTGAGAATGGCGCCTACATATTCGGCCTTTTCCCAGTCGCCCGGCGGGAGGGCAATAATCAGGAGTTCTTTGGGTTTCAGGCGTGCAATCTCAGGCGCAGTCTTGTCCGGTGCGCTCCGCACGGACAGGAAGCCGTCACCGCCCTTTCGAAGACCGGTCACCTGCGCAACTGTCGTGCCGGGCGCGATTGCCTGCCCGCCATCCTTGATGGATTGAATGGTCACCGGTGTTGCCTCTGCCATTGCGGCGAGGCATGGACCTGCGGCGAGCGACAGGAGCGGGACGACCAAATACAAGACGCGCAACATCATGGCTGGCGTCACTCCTTGACCAGCTCGACGCGGCGGTTCTTCGCCCGGCCCGCATCATCGTCATTGGAGGCGATCGGTGCGGCCATGCCGGCGCCAAAGGGTGTCAGTCGCTTGGCTGAAATGCCGTAGTGCTGCGTAAGGTCCGCGACGACAGCGGCTGCTCGCTTGCGCGAAAGGTCGACATTGTAGTCAAAGCCACCCTTGGCGTCTGTGTGCCCGGCAACGACTACGGAGACATCTGCATTGCCCTTTAGGAACTTTGCGATTTCGTCGAGCGTCGGTCGTGATTCAGGCTTGATGTCGGCCTTGTCGAAATCGAACTGGATGCCGTAGAGCGCGACATGCCCGCTCGCAGTGATTGACTGGGCCATGGCGCCAGCATCGACGAAGGCGATCTGACCGCCCTGCATGGCCTTGGTGTCAGCGGCAATGACATGAACAAGCGGGCCGGTCTTGCTTTCGCCGATGGCAATCGCGGCATAGACATCACCTGTGGGCTTCGAAGCTTTGGCCAGAAGATAACGGACACCGTCGCCATAACGGTAGTTGATCGATTCATCGCCTGCTGCGAAGTTGAAGCGATAGACGCTGGCCTCGCCCTTGAAGCAGGTTTCGTTTGAGCAGGAAAAGATCGTTTCGAAGCCTTTGGATTTCAGCGAATCTTCGTAGTTGCGCATGATTTCCAGTGTCGAGCGATCCACCGGCGCATTGTATCGGATGTCGGTGACCTTACCCTCGACCTTGATGCTGTTACCATCGGTGAACTTTTCCCCATCAGCCTTGAGATCGATGGGTGCGTTGATGAAACGGTGTTCGTCGAATTCCGACACCTTGTAGCCGAAGATTTCCGATCCGGTGTACCGGCCGACCAGCGGATGGTCCTTGGAGCCTTTAACGTCTGCGGCGAAAGATGCCTGGCTCAACGCGGATGCAAAGGCGAGCGCGAGGGCAAATTTGGTGGTGATTGAAATCGTCATCTCGAAATACTCCTCAGTGGGGCTGGCGACATTGGGTTGCTGCCGTTGCAGGAAAGACGTTCGAGGCCCCGAAATATTCGCTGGCATTTGTCAAAATCTCGGGCAGTCGCCGGGTTTTGAGCCTGAGCGATTTCGACCGCCCATGAATTCCAGCAGGTGGCGTTGATTACTGTCACAATCACGCTAAGCTCCGGGTGTCGATAAAAGCATGTGGGAGGAAAATCACGATGCGACGGATGTGGCCCGACGAACTCAACTTCGTTTTCGAGCACGCGCAGGAAGTGACGCTCGAAATACCCGTGGCGCTGCGGGAGGAGAAAAACGACGGCGGATCCATTCACCGGAAGGCGCTGAAGGTACGTTTGCCGGAAGAGGTTTGTACGCAGCTTTGGCCGCTTGCCGAAGCGCGTTACAGGCTGGACGGCAAGAATTTGGGCAAGGCTGTCACGCTGATCGCAAACAACCCGCACTATCACGGCGTTCATCCTGCGGACGGTGGCGCGGAAGACTCCGTCTCCGATAGTGGCAAGCACTATTCAACAAAATATCTCGTCGTGCATTTCCTGCTGGACGATGTGCGCGAACACGCCGAGGCCGCTGTTTGAACCCATGACGGAGCCGTTGTCGGCATGGCAGCGGCTCGACTGTCATGACCGGCCGGCGATGCCGCTCCCGGTCGCAACTCAGTTTTCAGCTCGCCCTTCTGATGTAAGCGAGGAGGTTGCGAATATGGACGCGATGATCAGCGGCAGGCACGCCAGATAGGCGTTGCGGATGCCGAATGCCTCGGCGATGAAGCCGAGGAACGGCGGCGCCAGGAAGAAGACCACGAAGGACATCTGGCTGACCGCCGCGACATTCACTGCCGAGGGACGATCCTTGCGTTGAGCCGCCGCGCTCACGGCCATTGGATAGACCGCGCTGCATCCGGCACCCATCAGGGCGAAACCCGCCAAGGCAATCCACGGGGTCGGTGCAAGCCACACCATCGCGCCCCCGCCTGATGCGATCAGCAACAGGACGACGGCAACTCGACGCGCGCCTACCCGGTCAATAATCGGGTCTACAACGAGCCGCGCAAGGGCCATGAAAAATGCAAAGAGTGTGAGGCCACTGCCGCCGATGAAGGGTTCGGCGGCAAACACATCGCGCATATAAATCGCTGACCAGTCGATGCCCGCGCCTTCGACAAGGAAGGCCGCGATACCGATCAGGCACAACGGCGCCAGACCGAGTGTCGGCATGGCAAACAACGGCATCTTGGGCTTTTCGGCGTTGCTATCGGGCGCGCCAGTCATCCCGTTCAGGATCACCGCGCCTGCCAGACAAACGCAAACCAGGATGGCAAACAGGTGCATGGCGACCGGGATTTCCGCCTGACGGATAAAGGCGGCCGTCATGGCAGTGATGAAGAACCCGACGCTCCAGAAACCATGTGCCCGGTTCATGAAGCTGAAGCCAGACTGGGCTTCGATCCGGCCGATTTCGAGGTTGAGGTTGATTTCAAAAGCACCGCCCAGCAGGCCTGTGAGGAACAGGACGGCGAAAACAGCCGGTGCATCGGGCAGATACGGCGTGATTGCCAGAAGTGCTGCGGTTCCCAGCAAGGTAATTGCCAATGTCAGGCGCGCACCCAGCTTCATGATGATAGGCGACGAAAAGGTCAGCGAGATCAGGGACCCGATGGCGAGGCCGATCAGCGTCAGGCCAAGCTCTGACTTGTTGATTGCAAGACGGGTTTGAAGATCAGGAATTCTCGACAGAAACGCACCGGACGTTACGGCAAACAGGAAGAACGCTGCATAGGTTCGATGGTGTGCGGCAATAGGCATGAGAACGGGCGATCACAAATGTTCTGAAAAGATGGGCGAACCGGTAGGCTGGGACCAGCCCGGAATGACCCCAGTGTCATATTGCCATCTGATTTGAAAGCAAAGACTTTCCTTTCCAGTCACCCAACTTATCGCGCTTGTGGCGCTTTTCTCCGAGGCCGCATTGCGGGCTCAAAGGAAAACATGCGCCCGTTCGGGGCGAATGCTGAGACCGATCTCCGCACCCGGATTGAGCCCGGAGAGCGAATCGTGGCCGAAGGGCAGGCGCACGGATATCGGCCCGAGGCCTGCAGGCTCGACCAGCACGTCGGTGTTGTTGCCAAGGAAGGTCATGTCGCGCACGGTTGCCGAAAGGGTGCCGGGTATGGCGGTCTTCGAAAGCTCGATCCGCTCGGGGCGGATCATCAGAGCGGCCTTGCCCGAACGGCCCTCGCCGTGGAATGGAACGCCGTCCAGTCTCAATCCGCCCGGCAGCACGACGCTTGCCTGCTGTCCCGTTGCCGAAACGAGTTCGACATCCATGAAGTTGCTGTCGCCGATGAAGCCTGCCACGAAGCGGGTCGCGGGTGCTGCATAAAGATCCGGTCCTGTGCCGATCTGATCGATCTTGCCCTGGCTGAAGACTGCAATGCGGTCGGAAAGGCGCAAGGCCTCCTCCTGATCGTGCGTGACATAAAGGATTGTCACGCCGGTTTCCTGATGGATGCGACGGATTTCCAGCTGGATTTCCTCACGCAGCTTCTTGTCGAGCGCCGAGAGCGGCTCGTCCATCAAAAGAACCGGCGGCTCGTAAACAAGAGCACGCGCCAATGCCACGCGCTGTTGCTGTCCGCCCGACATCTGCGCGGGCATCCGGTCCTCGAAACCCTCTAGCCGCACCAGCCGCAGGGCATTCTTGACCTTGCTGTCGATCTCGGACTTCGGTCTTTTCCGGATCTTGAGCGGGAAGGCGATATTGTCCCCGACGCTCAGATGCGGAAACAGCGTGTAACGCTGGAAAACCATGCCGATATTGCGCTTGTGCGAGGGTGTCGTCAGCAGCGTTTCGCCGTTGAGAAGAATGTCGCCCTCGGTCGGATCCATGAAGCCGGCCAGAATGTACAGCGTCGTGGATTTGCCCGAGCCGGAGGGGCCCAGAAATGTGACGAATTCGCCCTGGGCTATGGATATGGATACATCGCGGACCGCCGTTACCGAGCCGAAATCCTTGCGAATCCTGCTGATCTCAAGAAAACGATCTGACATCATTTGCGTCCTTTGCGGACCAGAGCCGCGATGACCATCAAGACGATGGTGAAGAGAATGAGAAGGGTCGAGGCGGCGGCAATCACCGGCGTGAGATCCTGGCGCAGCGTGCCCCAGATTTTCACGGGCAGGGTCTGCAGCGTCGGATTGGCCATGAAGATCGCAAGCACGACCTCATCCCAGGAGGCGAGAAACGAAAAGATCGCGGCGCCGAAAATGCCGTGGCTGATGGCTGGCACGGTGATGCGCAGGCGCGCCTGCCATGGGCTTGCACCACACAGGATGGCTGCATTTTCAACGGACTGATCGAAGCCTTCGAGGGCATTCCCGATCGAGATGATCGCAAAGGGCAGGGCGATGACCAGATGCGCGATGATGAAGCCCAGCGTGGTGCCGGCCAGGCCAATCTTGAGAAAGAACGCGTAGAGCGCGACTGCCAGAACGACGACGGGCATGATCATCGGCGTCAGAAACAGCGCGCGAAGGCCTTCCTTGCCGACGAAGGTTCCACGGTTCAGCCCGAGGGCTGCAAGAAAACCAATCACGACGGACAGAACCATGACGACCGTTGCGATCTCCAAACTGTTGAGTGCCGCGCCCAGCCAGCGCGGGTCGGCAAAGAGTTCGGAGTACCAGCGCGTCGTCCATGCCGGTGGCGGAAAGACCAGCCATTGCGACGACCCGAAGGAAAGTGCCCCGATGAAGACAACGGGAAGCAGCAGAAAGGCTGCGACCAGCACCGTGATCGTCACGAGCACCCAGCGGATCCAGCCCAGTTTGTCGAAATCCAGCAACATGATCGCGCCTCACACCGACTGTTTCGCGCCGAAGAGGCGCAGTTGCAGTCCATAGAGCGACAGGGTCACAACAAGGAGGACGAAGGCCGCGGCGCCTCCCATGCCCCAGTTGACCAGCGATTGCACGAACTGCGCAATCAGTTCCGCCAGCATCATGTTGGCGGTGCCGCCAAGCAGTGCCGGTGTGACGAAATAGCCGAGAGACATCACGAAGATCATCAGGCCGCCGGACATGATGCCAGACAGCGATAGCGGCAGGAGGACACGGGTGAGGCACTGCCAGCTGTTGGCCCCGCAGAGAGCGGCAGCCCGCAGGATGGCCGGATCGATGGCGCGGAGAACCCCGGTCAGCGGCAGGATGATAAAGGGCAGCATGATGTAGGTCATGCCGATGGTCACGCCCGCCAGATTATTGATCAGCGGCAGCGGCTGGCTGATCAGCCCCAGGCCCATCAGCGTCTTGTTGATGACGCCGGTGCGCTGCAGGAGCACCATCCACGCATAGGTGCGTGCCAGAAGATTGGTCCACATCGAAAGAATGATGATGGCGAAGAACAGGCGCGACCAGCCTTCCGGCATGATCGAGAGTGTCCAGGCGACCGGAAAGCCGATCAGGACCGAAATCAGCGTCACCACGCCTGCCACCATGAATGTGTTGGCGAAGATGCGGACATAGGTGGTGGAGCCCAGAAGCTCCTGATAGTTCTGAAGGCCCGGCTGCGGTTCCAGCACGCTGCGCAGCAAGAGTGCGAACACCGGTATGACGAAGAAGACGAGGATCAGCCCAAGCGCCGGCAGGGTATAGGCAAGGGCAGGCTTTCGCTGCCGCCTTGCGCTCCCAACTTTGTCGATTGCCATCGTCGTCATGTCCACTCCCGAGCAATGTTGCGGCCGGCCCGCAGGCGGGGCCGGCCGCGTGAGACTTACTTGGCCTGCCAGGCGTACCAGCGCTTGCCGATTTCGTCGCGGTGTTCTGCCCAGTAGTTCATGTCAGCGTTGACCTGGGTCGCGGTCTGCTGGTCGGGGAGCGTCTTGGCGACGGCCGGGTCCATCAGCTTGGAGGAGTCGACGTTGGTCGGAGCATAGCCGGTGGCGGCGGCAAGCTTGGCCTGGCCCTCGGCGCTCGTGGCGGCCGCGATGAATTTCATCGCGTCTGCGACGTTCTTGGAGCCCTTCGGCACGACCAGCGCATCAGCGGCGGTGATGTTGTTGGTCCAGGATGTCTTGACGTTGACGCCCGTGGCGGCCAGTGCCGTCAGGCGGCCATTCCAGAACGAGCCGAACGGGGCTTCGCCGGAGGCGAGCAATTGCTGCGAGGCAGCACCGCCATCCCACCAGACGATATCGGCCTTGATCGAATCGAGCTTCTTGAACGCCCGGTCGAGATCAAGCGGGTAGAGCTTGTCGGCTGCAACGCCATCGGCAAGCAGCGCTGCCTCGATCACGCCCGGCGCGGACCACTTGTAGAAGGCGCGCTTGCCGGGGAACTTGGCCGTGTCGAAGAGATCGGCCCAGCTTTCCGGGCAGGCCTTTGCGACATCGCTGTTGCAGCCGATGACGAAGGAATAATAGAAGCTGCCGACTGAATAGTCGGTCACAAAGCGCGGGTCGAGCTTGGACTTGTCGATGACCGAGAAGTCGAGTTTTTCGAGCATGCCGTTCTTGGCAGCCTGTACGGCATAGTCACCTTCTACGTCGACGACATCCCAGGTGACGCCCTTGGCTTCGACCATGGCTTTGATCTTGCCGTAGTCGGTCGGACCGTCCTGAACGACGGTGATGCCCGTCTTGGCCGTGAAGGGTTCAGCCCAGGAGGCCTTCTGTGCGTCCTGCGTGGTGCCGCCCCAGCTGGTGAAGACCATCTGATCGGCGGCGGTGGCTGCACCTGCAACCGCGAAGGTGACGGCGAGCGTTGTTGAAGCAATCCAGTTTTTCATGTTCCCATTCTCCGTTTATGTTGTTGTCTTGATTGATACTTCAGAGCTTACGGTCCCAGCGGCGAGAATGCCGTGGGCTTCATGATCTTGTTCTCCGCCACCTCGATCAGGTCTCGGATACGGGGCAGGAATGCGCGCCATTCCGGATCGGCCATCAGCTGCGTCCGGCGTGCTTCGCGATCATCCAGGCTGTCGAAAGCCCAGATGTGAACGATCTCGTTGATCGGGCCGATCTCGGAATGGAAGTAGCCGATCAGGTTGCCGAGGTGCTTCTTCTGGATGGCGATGCCGGTCTCGCCGACGGCGGCAAGGTATTCCGGAATGGAGCCATTCTTCAGCCGATAGGTGCGGATCTCGTAGTACATGGCTACCTCATCACGAACGGATCGGGGACCGGGTCATCGGATGTGCGCACCCAGACGGTCTTGGTCTTCGTGTAGTCGAGAGCGGCCGCAAGTCCGCCCTCGCGGCCATGCCCTGAAAGGCCATATCCGCCGAACGGTGCGATGGGCGATACCGCGCGATAGGTATTGACCCAGACGACGCCCGCGCGGATCCGCTTGATCATGCGGTGCGCGCGCGTGAGATTGGTGGTGAAGACCCCGGAGGCGAGCCCATAGGGCGTGTCGTTGGCCAGTGCGATTGCCTCTTCCTCGGAGGTGAAACTCAGGACCGAGAGAACGGGTCCGAAGAGTTCGGTCTCGGCCGAGCTGACCTTCAGTCCGTCGCAATCGATGATCGTCGGATTGTAGAAGAACCCGTCGCCCGCAACGCGCATGCCGCCCGCAACGACCTTGCCGCCTTCCGATACGGAGGTCGCCACGATCTTTTCGATATGGGCGCGCTGCCGCTCCGTGCAGAGCGGTCCAACTTCGGTTGCCATATCAAGCGGCGAGCCGATCCGGACCATTTCGGCGCGTGCTTTCAGGATCGCCAGGAACTTGTCCTTGACGCTTGCCTCGACGATCAGCCGGGATCCGGCAACGCAGCTCTGGCCGGTCGCGGCAAATATGCCTGCGACCTGGGCATTGGCGGCGCTTTCGAGATCAGCGTCGGCGAAGACGATGAACGGAGACTTGCCGCCCAGTTCCAGCGAGGTGCTGGCGAGGTTTTCGGCGGAGTTGCGCACGATGGCGGCGGCTGTGCCCGGTCCGCCGGTGAAGGCGATATGCGCCACCTTCGGATGGCGGGTCAGCGCGCTGCCGCAGGAAGGGCCAAAGCCGGTGATGACATTGATGACACCAGCCGGGAAACCTGCCTCATGGACAAGGCGCGCGAATTCGAGAAGAGGTGCTGGGCCATCCTCGGAAGCCTTCAGCACCACCGTGCAACCGGCTGCGAGCGCCGGGCCCAGCTTGACCGCCGAGAGAAACAGCTGGCTGTTCCATGGCACGATGGCTGCAACGACGCCGATCGGCTCGCGGCGGAGCCAGACGTCCATGTCGGCCTTGTCGATCGGCAGGTAAGTGCCTTCGATCTTGTCGGCGAGACCGGCATAGTACCGGTAGTAGTCGGCGACATAGGCGATCTGTGCCGATGTCTCGCGGATGATCTTGCCCGTGTCGCGGGTTTCCAATTCGGCAAGCCGGCCAGCATTTTCCGCCACCAGGTCAGCAAGGCGATAAAGCAGCTTGCCGCGCGCGGTTGCCGTCATGCGGGACCATGGACCATCCCAAAGTGCCCGCTCGGCAGCATTGACGGCGCGGTCCACGTCGGTCTCGCGGGCCTCGGGCATCTCGGCCCATGCGGCGCCCGTTGCTGGATCGAGACTTTCGAAACGGCCGCTGCCATCGTCAAAAATCCCATCGATATATTGCTGGAATTTTTGCATCGGGCTCTCCTACTGAAATGCCGGCATGACGTCGGCGATGAAGCGCTCAAGAGACGCCTTTTTGCGCTCGAAGCTCATGCCGCTGTCGATCCACAGCGAATATTCGTCATAGCCAAGCGCCTCGTATTCCTTCAGACGGGCAATCACGGCATCGGCAGTACCGACTGGGAGGTTGGCGCGCATGACCGCAGACGACAGGTTCTCGTTTGCGGCGATGTCTTCCGGCGACAGGCGTTCGATCAGCCCCTGACGGATGGGACGTTCATTCTTGAACCACGCAAAGAAATAATTGTAGTAGACGCTGAGTTCGTTTGCCGCCTGCACCACATCCGCTTCATCGCTGCCAACATAGGTGTGCAGAAGCAGCATGATCTTCGGGCGCGGCTGGTCGGCGAATTTCTCGCAGGCGGCGTTGAATTTGCCCATCAGGCTCGAGATTTCCTGATCGCCATTCCACAGCGGCGTGACCTGCACGTTGCAGCCATGCGAAACAGCGAATTCGTGGCTGTTCGGGTCGCGCGCGGCAACCCAGATCGGTGGGCCGGGCTGCTGCAGCGGCTTGGGGGCCGAGGTGGTCGACGGAAATTTCCAGAATTCGCCATCGTGGGTATAGTCGCCATCCCAGAGCGCCTTCACGGCGGGCACGAGTTCGCGCATGCGCTGGCCTGCACCCCATGCGTCAAGACCCGGCATGATGCGTTCGTATTCGAAGCCATAGGCGCCGCGTGCAACGCCGATGTCGAGACGGCCGCCGCTGATAATGTCCGTCATGGCTGCTTCACCGGCGAGCTTGATCGGATGCCAGAAGGGCGCGATCACCGTACCGGTGCCGAGGCGTACGTTCTTGGTGCGGCGCGCGAGATCGGCGAGGTTGATGAAGGGATTGGGCGCAATGGTAAAATCCATCGCATGATGCTCGCCGGTCCAGATGGCATGCATGCCACCCCTGTCGGCGATTTCGCACAATTCCACGAACTGCTCGTAGAGCTGCGAATGCGTTTCGTCGGCGTTAAGCCTTTCCATGTGGACGAAAAGCGAGAACTTCATGGCTTACTCTCTGACCGGCTGGGCGTGAACCCGGCCCTTTTCCTGATTGCCGATATAGATACCGTAGTTGCCCAGTCCCGCCTCGGTCGAAAAGCGTTTGAGCATGTCGCGCTGAGCAGGGTCCGGAACGCGGGACAGCGGCAGGTCATGGATGCTGTGGAACGCGCCGTTTGCGCCGTCCTGATGGCTGGCCGCCGCGCGGTAGACGACCTGCTGACGCCTGGCCACCGTGTCCTCGTAGACGGAGTAGATGAAGTCATCATGGACGGGGACGCCGGCGAGTGCCGCGAGCTGCTCGCGGATGTCGAGCTGGCCAGCCGTCTCGGACAGGTCCACGGTCGGGATGCAAAACGTGCCGTCGGTGCGTTCCTGAAGCAGGATGGATTGCTCGGCGATCGCTATCAAGCCGATCGTCTGGCGCAGGTCATGCGCGCCCGCCAGTGCCTTGTCGGCCAAAGAGGGGGTGAAATAGCCTCCGCGTGCATAGCCGAGGCCCGCCCGCTCCGTGCTTTCAAAGGCCTCAACCTCGCCAATGAGGATCACATGGTCGCCCGCATCGACGACATTGAAGCGCGAGCAGTCAAACCAGGCGGCGACATCACCGAGAACCGGAGAGCCGAAGGGACCCGGCTGCCAGGAAATGTCGGCAAAACGATCCTCCGAGGGGCGTGCAAAGCGGTTGGAGATGTCCTTCTGCTCTTCGGACAGGATGTTGACGGCGAAGCCGCGTCCCGTGGTCAAAGTCTCGTAGTTGCGCGAGGACCGCGCCAGACAGACGAGAAGCAACGGCGGATCGATCGAGACGCTGGTAAAGGAGTTGGCTGTGAAGCCGACCGGCTTTCCGTCTGCGTCCATCGTCGTCACCACGGTGACACCCGTCATGAAGGTGCCAAAGGCATTGCGCAGGACGCGCGGTTCAAAGCGCATGGGCCACCTCTCTTGCCGGGCGTGCGAGCCAGCTTGCCAGAGCCTCGTTGACGATATCGGGTGCGGTCAGGTTGACCATGTGACGATGGCCGCGGATCACGAGGGCCTCGCCGGCAGGTGCTGCCTCAGCCATGGCATTTGCCATATCGGCGGTGGAGTTAAGATCTCCGTCACCCGTGAGAAATAGCGCCGGACACTGGATTTCAGGCCAGCGATCGGCAAATTCCAGATCGCCGTCGGCAAAGGCAGCGTAGGCGGTTGCGTAGCCATCAGCATTCACGTCTGCCAGCAGGTCGCGGCAAAGCTGGTAGGCGTCCTCGAATTCATGGCCGGGGCCGAACCAGCGCGCCAGCGGTGCTGTACGATCGAAATGGCCGCTAACGATTTCCGCAGCACGAGCCTTTACAGCATCACGGGCCTGTTGCGTCCGCTTGTAGACGCCGTTGAGGAGCGCAACGCGCGCAACCAGATCGGGCGCACTGGCGGCAAGCCCGCCGGCAATCATCGCGCCCATGGAATGGCCGGCCACGCTGACCGGGCCGATGCCCGTTTCGCGAATGAAGTTCGTGCACCAGCTGACAAAATCCGAGAGGCGAGCGCCCTTGGGAAGCGCGGCGCTTTCGCCATGACCGGGAAGGTCTACGGCGACCGTCCGATAGTGGCGCGAAAGGAACCCGATTTGCGGGTTCCAGGCCTCGATGCGCATGCCCACGCCGTGAATGAGAAGAACCGTCGGACCGGTTCCTGCGACAGCGTAAGCCGCACCCGAAGGCGACTTAGACCGCAGCAGGGTTTTTGACATCGTTGCCCATCTCCTTGAGGTCCTGGTAGCGATCGCCAATGCGGTGATGCGGGCGTCCGCCTATTGATGCGCCGAGCGCGACGACGATTTCGTCTGCAGCGGGCGCATCCGGAATGGCGCATTGAATGGTCAGGTAGTGCGAGCGGCGGCCTTCGTCATTCTTGTCCATCAGCGGGATCATGATCGGTGCATTGGCCGGGCCGCGGGTATTGCAGAATGCGAGGTAGGACTTGGCGCCGACGGCCGTGCGATAATGGTTACCGAAGCGGAGCGTATGGATCAGCGCCGATGCATGCTCGATCTCGCCGTCCAGTCCCACGACGGCCGACTTGCCGTAGCCTTCGACATTTGCGCCAGAGCCTGCGCAGTCGATGATCATGCCCGTGAGCAGTTCGCCCAGAACCGGAGCGGCAGCCAAAATTTCCGGCTTGAGGTCTTCGACAAAGCCTCGGCCTGCCCAGGGATTTTTCACCACAGCGATGGCCGCGATCAGCTTGAGTGGCGTCGCCGCAGCCTTGCCGCCCTCGATCAGGGTGGTTTCCACTTGAAGCAGGGTTTTGCGGATCTGAACGGACATGAAAGCCTCCTGAATTCTCATGGACTGTATGATGGTATACCATCAGATAAAATGTCAAGGACTTGCCGTTCAGATTTTTTACGGCTAAACGAAAGTATGGAAAACGCAGATTCGAAGTTCCGTGCCTTGAGGATAGAAACCCCGCCAGCGACGCTGCGGGAGATCGCGCTCGATCGTGTCAGGCGCGCCATCATTGGCGGGCTGTTCGAGCCGGGTCAGCGGCTTGTCGAGCGCACGCTCTGTGAACAACTGGGCGTCTCGCGATCGGTCATCCGCGAAGTTATTCGGCACCTTGAATCCGAGGGGTTGATCGAAAATCTGGCCAAGCAGGGCCCGACGGTCGTCCGCATCAGCTGGGATGACGCGCGCCAGATTTATGACATCCGACGAGCGCTTGAGACCACCGCCGTCGCCGATTGCGCCAAGCTGGCTGATGATGCCCTGAAGCAGCAGCTGGCCGACACGCTGGCCGAGCTTGATCGTCTTTCGAAGAACAGCTCGCCGCCGGCGATCCTGGACGCGACCACGCAATTCTATCGTCTCATATTCGAGTCTGGTGGTCACACGATTGCCTGGGAAATCGTTTCACGTCTCAACAGCCGCATTTCGAGGCTCAGGGTCATGACGCTTTCGACTGTAAACCGCACGGTTTCAGGGCCCGCGCGCATGCGGGAGATTTTCGAAGCGATCCGCCGGAACGATCCCGTTGCCGCTGCCAAGGCTTGCGACGTGCATGTACGTGAAGCAGCCAGAATTGCAGAAGCGCTGCTGACCGAAAATTAGAGCAATTCCAGGAAAAGTGGGAACCGGGCCTCCGCCCGGTCCTTTGATATTGGCAGTTCAAAGTGCGGTCAGAGTGACCGATCAGAACGGGTAGTGCTGGTTCGGATCTTCGATGGTGATCCAGCGCAGATCGGTAAATTCCGCAATTGCCGCCTTGCCGCCGAAGCGGCCGAAACCGGAGGCCTTGACGCCGCCAAACGGCATCTGGGGTTCGTCGTTCAGCGTCGGGCCGTTGATGTGGCAGATGCCGCTTTCGATCTGCTCGGCCACCCGCATGGCGCGGGCGATATCACGGCTGAAGACGGCCGACGAAAGGCCATATTCCGTGTCGTTGGCGACGCGGATCGCTTCCGCCTCGCCGCTGACGCGGATGACCGGCTTTACCGGACCGAAGGACTCTTCCTCATAGATCGTCATGCCGGGCTTCACATGGTCGACCACGGTTGCCTCGACGACCGCGCCGTTGCGCTTGCCACCGGCGACAATCTTGCCGCCCTTGGCTGTTGCGTCGGCCATGATCTTGTCCATCTTTTCAGCCGCCTGCGGCGTGACGAGCGCGCCAAGCACAACATGCTCGCGCGGATTTCCGGCCGGCAAGGCCGCCGCACGTGCGGCGAGCTTGGCAACGAACGCGTCGGCGATCTTCTCGTCGACGATGATGCGCTCGGTCGACATGCAGATCTGACCCTGGTTCATGAAGGCGCCGAAGACGGCTGCATTGACCGCGCCGTCGATGTCTGCGTCATCGAGGATGACCAGCGGCGCCTTGCCACCGAGTTCCAGAAGCGCAGGCTTGAGGTTTTCACCGGCAAGACGCCCGATGATGCGGCCCACGCGCGATGAACCGGTGAAGTTGACATGCTTGACCTTCCGGTTGGCGATCAGCGCCTCGACGATGGACGCGGCATCTTCCGGCGCATTGGTGATGACATTGACGACGCCCTTGGGCAGACCTGCCTCGTTGAAGCACTGGGCGATGAGCTGATGCGTGGCCGGGCACATTTCGGAAGCCTTGAGGACGACCGTGTTGCCGCAGGCAACGGGCATGGCAACCGCACGTGTGCCGAGGATGACAGGCGCATTCCACGGTGCGATGCCAAGGCAGACACCCTTCGGCTTGTAGACGCCCATGGCGAGCGTGTTCGGCTTGTTGGAAGGGATGATCTCGCCGCCAATCTGGGTGGTCATGGCGGCCGCCTCGCGGATGATACCGGCGGCGAGCATGACGTTGAAGCCTGCCCAGGGACCGGTTGCACCGGTTTCGGCAATCATGGCGGCAATGAAATCGTTGGTTTTCGATTCCATGATGTCGGCGGCCTTCATGAGAAGTGTGCGTCGTTCGCCAGGACCAGTCTTCGACCAGCTTTCGAAAGCCGTCGCGGCGGACGCCACGGCGGCATTGGCGTCATCAATCCCGGCTGCCGACGCCGTCGAGGCAACCTGGCCCGTCACCGGGTCCATCCGGTCATATGTGCGGCCGGACAGCGCAGTCTTGGGCTCGCCGTCGATAATGAAATGAATGCTCATGATAATCTCCTTCAAATACCGAACGTGGGGTGTCAGAAGCCGAGAACTTCGGCGTTGATTGATGCTTCGAGGCCGCCATCGACCGGCAGGTTTGCGCCGTTGATCCAGCGTGCGGCATCGGAACAGAGGAAGAGGACCGGCGGAGCAATGTCTTCCGCCGTACCTGCACGGCCAACGCGGGCGATATCGCTGTCCACACGCGGGTTGCCGAGCACTTCGCGGAACTGTGTGAGGATCGGTGTTTCCACCGGACCGGGGCTGACTGCGTTGACCCGGATGCCACGATCCTTGAAGATCGGTTCATGCGCCGCCTGCATGTTCCACAGCAGCAGCAATTCCTTCGACAGGGGATAGCCGAATTCATTGTGGAGACCCTCGGCGCGCAGGAGGGCGTCGACATCCGGAAAACCCTTCACCGCGACGAGCTTCTTCGCGCGTTCGAGGTTTGCCCGCCAGCCATAACCGGCGATCGAGGCGACGTTGACGATGGAGCCACCTTCGCGGATCTTGCCGGCCAGCGCATAGGAAAGTTCACGCAACCCATAGAAGTTGATGGCGAGCGTGGGAACGATACCCGCCTTGCCTGAGATGCCTGCCACGTTGCAAAGCGCATCGATGCCGTTGGGCAGAGCCGCCGCGATGGCGGCCACATCCGAAGCGGAGCCGATATCTCCCTGAACAAAGTGTCCGTCAAATGTGTCGGGTCTGTTCACGTCGATGCCGATCACATCGGCGCCCAGATGTCCGGCGAGTGCCGCGGCACGCTTTCCAATGCCGGATGATACGCCTGTAATGACGAGTTTCTTGCCAAACAACATCGTTGTTCCTCCCTGCATACGTTAATGATTTGAATTTCAGGACTTGTCGGGCATGCGCACGAGGTAGCCGACAGGCAGAAGCCGCAGTCCCGTTCGCTCCGAAAGATAACCCCACAAGCCCTTGGGCAATGCGAGCGAGAAGACGAGCGCGACGGCTCCCAGCCCGATGAGATACCAGACGCCAGCGGTGGCAAACCAGGTTTCGATCAGGAAGAAGATGATGGCGCCCAGCACCGCACCCTCGAAGCGGCCTATGCCTCCCACCAGAACCATGAAAATCATGTAGGCGGTCCACTGAACCGAGAAGTAGGTCTTCGGCTGGAACGAAACGGCTGACGCCAGCCAGAGTGCGCCCGCAGCGGCTATACCGCCTGCTGCCAGAACGAAGAGCAGGCGCTTGGTGCGTATTGCGTCGACGCCCAGCGATGCTGCGGCCTCTTCGCTGTCGCGGATGGCCTGGATCGCCGCGCCGGTCTTGGAGCGCAGCAGGAGAAACAGCCCCGTCAGGAAGCCTGTCATGGTGACAAGCGCCAGCCAGTAGATCACGTTGCGCCGGACATCGATGTCATAGGCGTTCAGCGATATCAGCGACGTGCCCGTTTCGCCCTGGATCAGGGTATCGAGGTTGACGAAGAGATGCACGAGTTCTGCCAGAACCCACATGCCGATGGCGAATTCTCCACCCTTCAGCTTCAGCATGAAACGGCCCACCGGATAGGCAATGATCGTGGTGACGATCGCTGCCAGCCCCATCGACAGGAACGGATTGATGCCGAAGTCTGCGATGCGGATCGTGAAATAGGCGCCCAGTCCGAAGAACAGCTGCTGGCCGATTGACACGAGCCCGCCATAGCCGGCGAGGGCATTCCACATCGCAGCCAGGATGATGTAGATGAAGAGTGCCGTCATTCTGTCGACGGCACCTGCGCCGGTAAAGGCTGGCGCGATTGCAAGCCCGATGATTGCGATCAGGCATGCCACGGCCGCGAGGCGGGATGCTGTGGTCCAGCGTTCAACACGGATTGCGGAGAGATCGATGCTCGTCATTTTGCCATACCCAAGGTTCGCCGCAGCCGGTAGCTGAAGTCGCCGGGAGAAAGAAGGAAGCGTGCAAAGAGCACGAGAACGAAGGCGACGTGCCCGCCGATGAGAAAGCCCTGCGGATGAAGGGATGCACCGAGGGTTTGCGCGAGCGCCAGCACGATGCCGCCGATCAGCGTACCCCAGAGGGACCCCGCACCGCCGATGATCGTCGCCTCGAATGCAAAGAGAAGCTGCGCGCCGCCGGCATAGGCATCGAACGTCGCCCGCATGCCCAGCGCTGCACTTGCAAGCGCTGCCGAGCCTACAGCAATGGCCGCGGCAACGGCACTTGCCTTGCGGGCATTGATCCCGACAATTCCCGCTGTGTCCGGGTCCTCGGCCGTCGCACGGATTGCCTTGCCCATCGCCGTCTTGCTGAGAAACAGCTGCAGGCCGCCCAGAAGTACGATGGCTGTGACCAGGATGATCACTCCGACCTTGCCGACCTGAATATCTCCGGGCAGGTCGAAGCTGTCCCAGGCCAGGTCGTCGATATAGGGTGCAAGCGAACGGGTATCTGCGCCGAACTGCTCGAAGAGCACGTTGTCGATCACGATCGCCAGACCGAACGTGGTCAGGATGGGCAGAAGGTCGCCACCGCGGGCGCTGCGCTCCAGAAGGAAACTCTGCAGCGCCCAGCCGCACAGGCCCATGACGGGCACAAGGATCAGTAGCCCGATGAAGGGCGAGATCTGGTAGTTTTCGCCGAGATACCAGAGAAGGTAGCCACCGGCCACCATGAGACTGCCATGCGCGAGGTTGATGACCCGCATCACGGACAGCATGAAGGAGAGTCCGCAGGCGATCAGCGCGTAGTAGCCGCCGAGAATGATAGCCTGCGCCAGTTGGTTCATCATGGGTGAGCCTCCTGATGGGAATGGCGGAGACCGAAATAGGCCTGCGTGATTTCCTCACGGGTCGTTGCCGCCATAGGCTTGTCGAGGACGATCTGGCCCTCCAGCATGCAGACCGCGCGACCCGCAACGCTCATGGCGCGCTTGAGATCCTGTTCGACCAGAATGATCGTGGTGCCCGATTTCAGCAGGTCGGCGAGCGACGCGTAAACCTGGTCGACGACGAGGGGCGACAGTCCGAGCGAGACTTCATCAAAGATGATCATGTCCGGGTTGGTCATCAGCGCGCGGTCGATTGCGGTCGCCTGCTGTTCTCCGCCCGAAAGCGTGCCGGCCTTGGCGTGGCGGCGCTTCACCAGGTTGGGGAAGATCGAGAAGATGCGATCGACGCTCCAGTCACCACCGCGCTTTGCAAGCCCGCCGAGGGTCAGGTTTTCCTCGACAGTCATCTGGCTGAAGAGACGCCGGCCTTCCGGCACGAGAACGAGCCCTTCCTTTACGCGTTGATGTGCGCTGAGGGCCGTGACGTCGCTGTCCCGGAACCGAATCTGTCCGGCAGCAGGTCGGATGGCTCCGGCAAGCGTGCGCAAAAGTGTGGTCTTGCCTGCGCCATTGGCGCCGATCAGGGCGACGATGTCACCACGTTCGACAGAGAGCGAGACTGAGCGCACCGCCTTGAACTGGCCATAGCGGACGTCGAGATTTTCAATGGCAAGCAAGGTCATTCTGGCGTGCCTCCAAGATAGGCCTTGACGACTTGCGGATGGGTCATCACCGCCTGCGGGTCGCCGTCAGCAATAATGGTGCCGGCGTCCATGCAGATCAGGCGCGTGGCGACCTGCAGAAGGATGTGCACGATATGCTCGATCCAGATGATCGAGATGCCGCGCGCGGTGAGCTTGCGGATAGTCTCGACCAGCTCCTGTGCCTCGCTTTCGGTGAGGCCGCCGCCGATTTCATCGAGCAGCAGGAGGCGCGGCCCGGTGGCCACGGCGCGGGCGAGTTCCAGACGCTTGCGGTCGAGCAGGCCAATCGTATCGGCAGGCCTGTTTGCAATATGCATCATGCCGCACAGATCGAGCGCATCGAGTGCTGCGCGGTATGCGTCCTGTTGGCCGCCAGCACTGTTGTGAATGGCGCCGACATGGACGTTTTCGAAGACGGTCAGGCCCGAGAAGGGGCGAGGGATCTGGTGCGTGCGCACCAGACCCATCTGACAGCGTTTCATGGCGGGCGTGGCGGTGATTTCGGTGCCGCTGAAGGCAATCCGGCCGCCGCTTGGCCGATGCGCGCCGGACACGACGCTGAGAAAGGTGGTCTTTCCAGCGCCGTTGGGGCCGACGATGCCAACGGCTTCGCCTTCACGCATCGAAAAGTTCACATCGCTGAGTACCTGCAGGGCGCCGAAACGCTTTCCGACTCCCTGCACGTCCAGGATGGGGGGGCTGTTGTTGTCCGCCACGTCCGTTCGGTCCCTTATCCGTTGTAGGCGACAAGCTTTGCCGCTACCGGCACGTTCTTGTCGGTCGCGTTTTCGGTGATCACGAAGTCATACTTGAACTTCTTGTTCTCCGACTTGACCCACTGGCCACCGATGATCGGGCCCGGCGAAACGTTCGGGAACGGACCGCTGGTGAAGTCAACCTTGCCGATCATGGTCTGCGTGTTGAGACCTGCAAGCGCCTTGGCGACCGATGCCTTGTCCTTGGCGTCGGAGGCGTTGTTGAGCGCCGCAAAACCTGCATCGAAGAGCGACATGGTGGCGCCAAGCTGCTGGGTCCATTCCTTGCCGGACTTGGCCTCATAGCCGTCTGCGAGTTCCGGACCGCTCAGGCCCGTCAGGGACGACTTGTAGGGGAATGCCTTGTGCCAGTAGCAGGCACCCGCAAGCTTGTTGCCGAGGCTGCCGAGCGCTTCGACATCCGAAGGGAAGAGGCCGGTCTTGGCAACCTGAACGATCTTCACCTGCTTGTGCAGACCCTGCTGGGCAGCCTGGCGCCAGAAGGCGGCAAAGTCCGGTGGGATCGGGAAGGTGTTGAAGATCTCGATCTTTTCCTTCTTGAAGAGCGCAATCTGGGACGAATAGTCCGAGGTGCCGTCTTCATACGGACCGGGATCGACGATCGTGTAACCAGCGGCTGCGAGCTTCGGGGCCAGTGCCGCACGGATCGCGTTGCCGTCGGCATCATTCGGATACATGACGCCGACCTTCTTGTTGGTCTCGATCAGAGACCACTGCGAAACATAGGCCTTGTGGAACTCGTCGACGCCGAAGCCGAAGTGGTAGCTCCACTTGAACGGCGACGGCTGGCCCGGCTTCGCGCCGCGGCCGAAATACCAGGCTTCCCAGGGCATGACGGTGGAAAGGCAGGGAACACCCGCCGCTTCGCAGGCGTCGGCAACTGGGTTGATCACTTCCGGCGTGGAAATGACCAGCATCATGTCGATGGCTTCGTTGTTGATCAGGTCCTTTGCCAGCTGTCCGGCGCGCGAGGGATCCGACTGGGAATCGCGGTCGAGAATTTCGACCTGATAGGCCTTGCCGCCGAGCGTCACGCCCTTGGCCAGCGTTTCGCGCACCTTGTCCAGAACGTAGCCGTCCGTTTGACCGAAGCCCGCGAGCGGGCCCGTGCGCGGGCTGATGAAGCCGACCTTGAGCTTGGCGGCGTCTGCGGCAAAGCCGCGCGTTGCGCCGAGAGCCAGCGTCGCGCCACCAGCAAGCGATGCAGCGACAAATCCACGACGGCTGATGTCGAACGATTTCATGCGATTGTTTGTCATGTTCTCCTCCGGATTAACACTATTTCTTGCAGTCACGCTGGGTCAGATCGGGTAGGTTTGAGGCCCGTTCTCGATGGTGATCCAGCGCAATTCCGTAAACTCGTCGAGTGCGGCGGCTCCCCCAAACCGACCGTAACCCGACAGTTTCAAACCTCCGAACGGCATTTGCGGTTCGTCCGCAACGGTCGCTCCGTTGATGTGGCAGATGCCGCTTTCCAGCTGGCGCGCGATCTTCATGGCGCGCGTGACATTGGCGGTGAAAATGGCCGATGACAGGCCATATTCGGTTTCGTTGGCGATCGTGATGGCCTCCTCGTCGGAGCCTGCGCGCAGGATACTGACGATCGGGCCGAAGGATTCCTCGCCATAGATGCGCATCGCTGGCGTGACCCTGTCGAGCACGGTCGCGTCCATAAAGTTGCCGCGGATTTCGCCGCCGCACAGAACGACGGCGCCCTTGGACACGGCATCCTGGATGAGCGCGCGCAGGCGCGATGCAGAATACTCGCTGATCAACGGTCCCAGCGGAAAATTGCTGTTGCGTGTATCACCCGCAATGAGACCCCGCGCACGCTCCAGAAGCCCCGACACAAACCTGTCGGCAATCCGCTCGTCCAGGATGACGCGCTCGGTCGACATGCAGATCTGCCCCTGGTTCATGAAGGCACCGAACGCGGTTGCCCGAATGGCTTCCTCGACATCGCCGTCGTCCAGGACGATCAGGGGCGCCTTGCCACCCAGTTCCAGCAGGCAGCGTTTGAGATGGCGCGCCGCCTTTTCCGCAATCAGCCTGCCAACCCGGGTCGATCCCGTGAAGTTGATGCGACGCACCGCTGGATGCGCGATCAACGCTGAGACGATCTTTTCCGCGTCGGCCGGGGCGTTGCTGATCACATTGAGCACACCCGGTGGCAACCCTGCCTCAAGGAAGATGTCACCGATCAGGCGATGCGTCTGCGGGCAGAGTTCCGAGGCCTTGAGAAGCACGGTATTGCCGCAGGCCAGGGGCATCGCAATCGCGCGCACGCCCAGGATGATCGGGGCATTCCACGGTGCGATGCCGAGGCAGACGCCGGCAGGTTGGCGAAAGGCCATCGCGAACGATCCGGGCTTTGATGATGGGACAACTTCGCCTGCGATGCGTGTCGTCAACGAGGCCGACTCGATGATGATCGAGCTGGCAATTTCGATGTTGATGTCAGCCCAGGCTCGCGTTGCGCCCGTCTCCAGCGCCATTGCCCGGGCTAGATCCTCGCGGCGTGTGGACAAACGGTCGGCTGCCCGCATCAGGATGGCGCGGCGGTTTGCCGGTGACATCTCCGACCAGCCGGGGAACGCCTCCGCCGCTACATTGGCAGCATGAAGGGCATCATCGATTGTCGCCGCCGCCGCCACAGCGACCACGTCATCGGAGATCGGACTGCGGCGCTCGAATGTCGCGGCATCCGCGGCATCGGCCTCCACAGCATCGATCAGCAATCTGACTTGGTACATGACTGGCTCCGCTGGGGAGGCATTGCGATCCTCGATCGCACTATCCTTCGGACAATCTCCGGCCGCCTCGGCGTCCAGGGTGTTCAAAGGACCTCCTCCCAAAGGTTTCCTTGACTATAGGCATGTTTTCGCAGGTATGAATGTTGATTTTTGGTCTTAGTTTGTGATTTCTTGGGTAAATTGAATTTTGTTATACCTTATAACGGTTTTTATGAGCAGTCAACCTTCGAACCGGCAGCAATTCAGGGCGGAGCATCTGCTGCCCACGCTTCATCGCAGGGTCATTCGCCCGGCGCGTGAGCCCTATTCGGACTTCTTCCAGGTCTTTGTGCTCTTCGACGGGCGTGCGACCGTGGAGTTTGGCGACGAGAGACATGATCTCGGTAGCCGCTCGATCTTCTCGTTCCCGCCGTCTGTCCAGCCGCAACTCACCCTTTTGTCCGGTGCGGACGCCTCGATCATCGGTGTCTCGCAGGAGCTTCTGGTGGATGTGATCGGCAATGAGGCGGAGTCCGTTCTGATGCGGATTTTTACTGAACGGCCCGCGATCCTCTCCGGCGATGCATTGAGCACCGAGACGTTTTCGGAGATCGCCTTCCTGATCAAGGGCGTGCTGAAGGAAGCGGGGCTACCGGCGCGCAGTTCGCATATGGCCATCGCCGCCTATGTACGCCTGATCGTGATGAACCTCTGGCGAGAAGGGGACTGGGAAGACGCGGCACCCGGCGGTCATGGTCTCGATATCGCCACTCTGCAGCGCTTCCGCCAACTGGTCGAACTGCATTTCCGCGAGCGTCGGCCGATCTCGTTTTATGCCAAGGCGCTGGGGCTCACTCATGACCGGCTGCATGCCATCTGCACCCGCACGCTGGATCGGACGCCCAAGAAACTTCTCAACCAGCGCATCCTTCATGAGGCGAACCTTCGCCTGGAACGCTCGGGCAGTTCGATACAGGATATCGCAAATCAGCTCGGTTTTCCCGATCAGACCTATTTCAGCCATTTTTACAAGCGAGAGACCGGCATCTCTCCGCACAGGTTCAGAAGTGATTTCATGAAGGTTGGCAACAGTGCTTCCGGCGCAAGGCGCGCCGAGTATGCCGAATGGCCTTGACCTCAATCCACAAGGAAACAGTGCGACATTCACCGCTATAGCGTTGAATTAATGATTTATATATATGGTCTGTAGGGTAACTGGATGTTCGCCAGTCCGATTCAGGAGGTCGCATAACTTCATGCTGACGATGAAGGGTAAATACGGATTGAAGGCGCTCTACCATCTGTCGACGCTTGCAGATGGTGAAATGGTTCAGTCTGCTGAAATAGCAGAAGAACAGGGCATTTCGAAGCGTTTTCTCGATACGATCCTCGCCGAATTGCGACAGGCGGGCTTCATCTTCACCCGCAAGGGCCGCAGCGGCGGCTATTGTCTGGCGCGAAAGCCCGAAGACATCATGGTTGGACACGCTCTTCGCGTGCTCGACGGACCGCTCGCGCCGATCAATTGCGCCAGCCGCACGGCCTATCACCAGTGTCGCGATTGTACGGATGAGGCTACATGCCCGGTCCGTCTGACGATGCTGGAGGTGCGTGAGGCTATCGCCTCGGTGCTCGACAACAAGTCGCTCGCGGCGATGCGCGAAATGGTGGAGGACGGCAAGCATTCGATCTTCACCGAGATGCTCGACGCGTCGTGAGACCTAGTGGAATGAATTTGACATTTGATCCCCTCATACAGCGAGCGTTAAAATCAAATGTCAAATTCGAAAATTCCACGAGAATCATAAAGTTGCTAGTGGTTTAACCGATTCCAACATTTGCCCGGAAGTTTGCAGAACCGGGATGCAAATGTTGGAATCAAACCACTAGAGAGCAATTCCTGCGAAACTGGAAACCGGTTTCGCCTGCGGAACTCCATAAAGACAAAGAGATAGAGGGCAGGGCGTCCTGTGGCGCCACTGCCCTCTATCTTTGGATCATGCCGGGTAACGCTTGGCGTACCAGGTCTTGAAGAGCTTGTACTGGTTTTCCAGCTGACGCTGCTGCGACGCGGACAGCTTGTCTGTGTCATTGAAATGCAGCGTATATTCCACGTCGCCGTTCAGCACCATCAGATGCTTGTAGTGCAGCACGAGATCCGGGCCCTCATCATAGCTGGAAAGTACCATCAGCGCTTCTTCGAGTTCCCTGGCTTCTGCGCGCGCAACCGGGTCTCCTGCCGCGGCCTTCTCGCACAGTGAAACGAGATGCAGCACTTCCTTCGGCAGGGCATTACCGATGCCGGTGATCGCGCCGCCTGCGCCACAATTGACGAAGCCATGATAGACGCCGGTATCGACGCCCACCATGAGGGTCAGGCTGTCATCGCCCGATGTGATGTTTTCTGCAGCATAGGTCATGTCGGCCTTGCCGCCGAATTCCTTGAAGCCGACGAGGTTGGAATGGCGCGAGCGCAGATCGAAAAAGAGGTCGGCGCGGGTTGCGAAGCCGTAATAGGGGCTGTTGTAGATGACGGCCGGCAGGTCGCCTGCAGCCTCTAGAATGGCCGAAAAGTGGTCGCGCTGTGCGCTGACCGACGAGCCACGCGACAGGACGCGCGGAATGACCATCAAACCGCCTGCGCCAACCGCCTTTGCATGCGCGGCATGGCTGACGGCCGACTTGGTGTTGACCGCGCCCGTGCCGACGACGACCGGAACGCCGACTTCCACCAGACGCTTCACGCCTTCCTGGCGCTGCTCGTCCGTCAGAAGCGGCCAATCGCCCATCGAGCCGCAATAGACGACGGCAGACATGCCGGCCGCGATCAGTTCCTTGCCCTTCTTGACGAGCAGGTCGAAATTCGGTGTGCGGTCTGCATTGCAGGGCGTCATGAGGGCAGGAATGCAGCCGGAGAAAATGGATGCGGACATGGTGGCTCCTTGAGAAGCGTGGTGGCCATTCGCATCTGCGCGGACGGCTTGATGATCAGGAATGATCCCTTGTATCACTGCGCCGACTCTTTGTCGACAAATAAAATACAAAAAGACGGACATGCATCCACCCTCGGATTTCAAGCAACTTGACGACCCGTTATTTCAGAGCGAAACGCCTGCCGACTGGCGCGTGTCCTTGGCGATATAGGAGCGGATCTGGCGGACGATCTGATCGGCGTGGGCGCTTGCCAGCCGGTCGCAGAGGTCGACATCGCGATTGATGATGGCCTGGATCATATCCTCATGTTCAGCCACATACTGGTTCGGCAAGGCATCGTTGAACGAGGAATAATAGAGCCTGAGGATGCGGCGGCCCTCATCCAGAAGGCGTGTGAACATGTCGGTGTAATAGCGGTTGCGACCGGCAAGCGCGATGGCAACATGAAAATCGCGATTGGTGGCGATCATGCCCAGCACGTCGCGTTCTGCAACGGTTACGGAGAAATCCCGCTGCAGGTCACGAATGCGGTTGATATCGTCTGCCGTGCGGTTGAGGGCGGCAAGCCGTGTCGTCATGCGGTACATCAGTGTCAGCGCGTCGAAGAATTCCGACAGGCCCAGAAAGTCGATGTTGGAGACGATCGTTGCGCGATTGGTGAGCGTGGTGATCAGTCCGTCGGCCGAAAGCCGCACCAGTGCTTCGCGGATCGGTGTCCGCGACAGCGAAAACCTGTCGGACAACTGCTGCTCGTCGATGGGGCTGCCGGGTGCGAGCTTCAACTCGATGATCTCGTTGCGCAGCGTTTCATAAACGGCCGAAACGCCGTAGCCACGGCGGTGCGTGATCTTTTCCGGTTCTTCCAAGACAGGAATCCTTCAGTGCGTAAATACTGTATGCCGATGGTCGACGCTAGCGAATACAGATGAAGGTGCAAGAAGTATATTGCTTGTCGGCAAATTGGGTGTTGGCGCTGCTGGCTCTTGTCTCTGAGCTGTGGCAGCATGATGCGATGAGCTTTCTGATCTATGTTTTCGCAGCCCTTGCCGAGATTGCCGGTTGCTTTGCCTTCTGGGCCGTGGTGCGGCTCGGTAAACCCGTCTGGCTGATTGCGCCCGGTGTTCTTTCGCTGTGCCTTTTTGCCTGGTTGCTGACCCGGATACCCGCAGAGGCGGCGGGCCGAGCCTATGCAGCCTATGGCGGCATCTATATTCTGATGTCCCTCGGCTGGCTTTGGCTGGTCGAAGGTGTCCGGCCAGACCGATATGATGTGATCGGCGCCGCCATCTGTCTTCTCGGTGCGGCTGTGATCCTTCTGCCCGCGCGCTCATAGAACCAGCATGATCTGCCGCACTTGCCGGTCTGATCCAGCCTGCTAAAACCGATGAAACAGGGGTGGTTCGTGCTGTCGATGATTCGCGAAGGCCAGGTTCCCTGACCCTTGCGAAAGTCGTTCATCCATGGCCGGTTCACACCTCGACAGACTGGAAGCAGAAGCCATCCACATCCTGCGTGAAGTTGCGGCAACCTTCTCCAACCCGGTGATGCTCTATTCCATCGGCAAGGATTCCTCAGTCATGCTGCATCTGGCGGTGAAAGCCTTCTATCCCGCCAGGCCGCCGTTTCCGCTGCTGCACGTCGATACGACGTGGAAGTTCCGCGAAATGATCGAATTTCGCGATACGATCGCTGCCAAGCTCGGCTTTGACCTCCTTGTGCATACCAATCCGGACGGCGTCGCGGAAAACATCAATCCTTTTGATCACGGGTCGAACCATCATACCCACGTGATGAAGACGCTGGCGCTCCGTCAGGCGCTCGACAAATACGGTTTTGATGCCGCTTTTGGCGGCGCGCGCCGGGATGAAGAGAAGTCGCGCTCCAAGGAACGCATCTTCTCCTTCCGCGACCATGGCCATGGCTGGGATCCTAAGCGCCAGCGACCGGAAATGTGGAAGACCTACAACACCCGTATCAACAACGGTGAATCGATCCGCGTCTTCCCGCTCTCCAACTGGACCGAACTCGACATCTGGCAGTACATCCTCAGGGAAAACATTCCCATCGTGCCACTCTATTTCGCGGCTAGCCGGCCGGTGGTGGATCGCGGCGGTCAATGGATCATGGTCGATGACGCGCGCATGCCGCTGAAACCCGGCGAGGAGCCGCAGATGCGGCAGGTGCGGTTCCGCACGCTGGGTTGCTATCCGCTGACGGCAGCAGTCGAATCCTCTGCCGATACGCTGGAAAAGATTGTTGCCGAAATGCTGACGGCGTGCACGTCGGAACGGCAGGGCCGGCTGATTGACACGGATGAGGCCGCCTCGATGGAAAAGAAGAAGCGCGAGGGCTATTTCTGATGACGGACCGGCCCGTGCAATCTGCTGAAAGCGCCATTGCGGCCTATCTGAATGCGCAGGACAACCAGTCGCTTCTGCGGTTTCTCACCTGCGGCTCTGTCGATGACGGCAAATCGACCCTGATCGGCCGACTTCTCTATGACACAAAGCGCCTCTTCGACGACCAGCTGGTGAGCCTTGAAGCCGAAAGCCGCCGCTTCGGAACCACGGGCTACAAACTCGATTTCGCCCTTCTGGTTGACGGACTGGAGGCCGAACGCGAGCAGGGCATCACGATTGACGTGGCCTACCGCTTCTTTGCGACAAGCAAGCGCAAGTTCATCGTGGCCGATACGCCCGGCCATGAGGAATATACGCGCAACATGGCGACCGGCGCCTCTACGGCCGACCTTGCCGTCGTCCTGGTTGACGCACGGCAGGGCGTTCTGCAACAGACGCGCCGCCACACGCTGATTGCCTCGCTTCTCGGCATTCGCCACGTCGTGTTGGCGGTCAACAAGATCGATCTCGTCGGCTATTCTCACGAGACCTTCGAGGCGATTGAGAGCGACTACCGCGCCTTTGCCGGCGATCTCGGCTTCAGCTCGATCGTGGCCATTCCGCTCTCCGCACTCGATGGCGACAACGTCATTGCCGCCTCTGCGCACACGCCGTGGTACGAGGGGCCGTCGCTGCTCACCCATCTGGAGGCGATCGATGTCTCAGCCGATGCCGATCAGCAGCCCTTCCGGTTTCCGATACAGCTCGTGTCGCGGCCGGACCTCGATTTCCGCGGCTTTGCTGGGGAGATTGCATCAGGGCGCATCGCTGTCGGCGATCCGGTCGTGGTGGCAAAATCGGGCCAGTCCTCGCGGGTGAAATTGATCCTGCGTCACGGTAGCGGTACTTCCGAGGCGCAATCGGGCGATGCGGTCACCATCGTGCTTGAGGACCAGGTCGAGGTCTCGCGCGGCAACATGCTGGTCGCCCCCAAGGCGCGGCCGCATGTCGCCGATCAGTTGCAGGCGCATGTCATCTGGTTTGATGCCGAGCCGATGATCCCCGGACGCGGCTACGTCTTGAGAACAGAGACCGATAGCGTCAACTGCACCATTACGGCGCTCCGCCATGAGATCAATGTCAACACGTTTGCGCAGGAGGCTGCGAAGTCGCTGCGCATGAACGGCATCGGCGTCTGCAATCTGTCGCTTCAGGCTCCGATTGCCTTCGATGCCTATCGCGAAAACCGCGTGACCGGTAATTTCATCATCATCGACCGCTTTACCAACGCGACTGTTGGCGCGGGCCTGATCGATTTCCCGCTGCGGCGGGCGGAAAACGTGCATTGGCAGGCCATGGAGGTCAACAAGGCCTCGCGCGCCGAGCTCAAGCATCAGAAGCCCGCCGTGCTCTGGTTTACCGGCCTGTCTGGTTCGGGCAAGTCGACCATCGCCAACAGCCTTGAAAAGCTGCTACATGCCGAGGGCAGGCACACTTACATGCTCGATGGCGACAACGTCCGTCACGGGCTCAACCGCGATCTCGGGTTTACTGACGCGGACCGCGTGGAAAACATCCGCCGTGTGGCGGAAGTCGCCAAGCTGATGGCGGATGCAGGCCTCATTGTGCTCGTGTCCTTCATCTCGCCGTTCAAGGCGGAGCGCCAACTGGCGCGCGAGCTGATGGACGAAGGCGAGTTCATCGAAATCTTCGTCGATACGCCGATCGAGGAATGCGCGCGGCGCGATCCGAAGGGCCTCTACAAGAAGGCGCGTGCCGGGCAGCTGAAGAATTTCACCGGGATCAGCTCGCCTTACGAAGCGCCCGAAGCGCCGGAACTGCATCTCAATACGATCGAAAACGACCCGCGCGCGCTTGCAGAACAGATCGCGGATTTTCTGGCGGCGCGCAGCGGCACGTAACTAAAAAGGCCGGAAGATTGTTCTTCCGGCCTTGTTTTCAATCTAAATCTATCTGCGGTGTTCAGATGCTCAGGCAGAGATACTTGATCTCGATATAGTCATCGATGCCATACTTCGAGCCTTCGCGGCCCTGGCCCGACTGCTTGACACCGCCAAACGGAGCCACTTCTGTCGAGATGAGGCCGGTATTGATACCAACCATGCCGTATTCGAGCGCTTCTGCGACACGGAAGATCTTCGAGACATCCTTCGAAAAGAAGTAGGACGCCAGGCCGAACTCGGTGTTGTTGGCCATTTCGATGACCTCTTCTTCCGTTTCGAACTTGAAGAGTGGCGCGACCGGACCAAAGGTTTCCTCGCGGGCAACCTTCATTTCGGTGGTGACGCCGGTCAGAACCGTCGGCTGGAAGAAGAGCCCGCCCTTGGCATCCGGCTTGCCGCCAAGCGCCACTTTAGCACCCTTGGAAACGGCGTCCGCGATATGGTCCTGCACCTTGGCAAGAGCATTACCATCGATCAGCGGTCCGGCATTGACGCCAGACTCGAAGCCGTCACCCACCTTCATGGCCCCAACCTTGGCGGCCAGCTTCTCGGCGAAGAGATCATAGACGCCGGACTGGACGTAAAGGCGGTTGGCACAAACGCAGGTCTGGCCGTTGTTGCGGTATTTCGAGATCATCGCGCCTTCGACGGCTGCATCGACATCGGCGTCATCGAAGACGATGAACGGCGCGTTGCCGCCGAGTTCGAGGCCGAGCTTCATGATCTGGTCTGCGCCCTGACGCATCAGGATGCGGCCGACTTCCGTCGAGCCGGTAAAGGTCAGCTTGCGCACCTTGTCGTTCGACGTGAATTCCTTGCCGATGTCTGAGGAACTCTTGCTGAGAATCACGTTGAAGATGCCGGCCGGAACACCTGCGCGTTCGGCGAGAAGCGCAAGTGCGAGCGCCGAAAGCGGAGTTTCCGCCGCAGGCTTGGAAACCATTGCGCAACCTGCTGCGACAGCAGGCGCCATCTTGCGGGCAAGCATCGCGTTCGGGAAGTTCCACGGCGTGATCGCCGCGACAACGCCGACGGGCTGCTTGATAACGATGATGCGCTTGTCGCCCTGATGACCCGGAATGGTGTCGCCATAGACGCGCTTCGCTTCCTCGCCGAACCATTCGACATAAGAAGCGCCATAGAGGATTTCGCCCCTGGCTTCGGCAAGCGGCTTGCCCATTTCCATGGTCAGGATTGCGGCAAGGTCATCGGCGTTAGCGACCATCAGGTCGTAGAGCTTGCGCAGGATTGCTGCACGCTCCTTGCCGGTCTTCTTGGCCCAGGCCTTCTGCGCCGTGTAGGCGGCATCGATTGCCCGCTTCGTCTCGGCAACGCCGAGGTTCGGCAGCGTGGCAATGACCTCACCATTTGCCGGGTTGGTCACGTTGAATGTGTTGCCGGTGTCGCTGGCAGCCAGCCATTCGCCGGCCACATAAGCCTTGTCGACGGCGAGCGTCGGGTCCTTCAGCTTGGATGAGAGAGCGTTGGAAATGGTCATGTCAGGCTTCCTTGGCGCATTCGATGAGGGTGGCTTCCAGAATGTCGAGCGCTTCGGAGAAGACGTCGTCCGGAATTGTGACCGGGGCAAGGAAACGGATCACGTTGCCGTAGACGCCGCAGGTCAGCAGGATCAGGCCCTTCTGCAGGGCCTTTTCACGCACCTTGTTGGTGAAGTCCGCGTTCGGGGTCTTGGAGCCGGGAATATTGAACTCCACGGCGTTCATGAAGCCGAGGCCACGCACGTCCGCGATCTGCGGAACCGAGCTGGTCAGCGACGAGAGGCGCTGCTTCAGGCGATTGCCGAGTTTGGTGGCGCGTTCGTTCAGGCCCTCTTCCTCGATGACTTCGAGCACGGCGAGACCGGCGGCAATGCCGATCGGATTGCCGCCATAGGTGCCGCCGAGGCCGCCGGGGCCGGGCGCATCCATGATTTCGGCGCGGCCCGTAACGGCTGCAATCGGGAAGCCGCCGCCAAGACCCTTGGCCATGGTGGTGATGTCCGCAACGACGCCATAGTGCTCCATGGCGAACAGTTTGCCTGTGCGGGCAAAGCCGGTCTGCACTTCGTCGGCAATCAGCAGGATACCGTGCTTGTCGGCGATTTCGCGAAGCTTGGCCATGAAGGCGCGCGGCACTTCATAGAAACCGCCTTCGCCCTGAACTGGCTCGACGATGAAGGCCGCAACGCGGCTCGGATCGACATCGGCCTTGAACAGCTTTTCCAGAACGCCGAGCGAATCTTCCATCGAAACGCCATGCAGATCGACCGGGAAGGGAACGTGGAATACGTCCGGCATCATCGGGCCGAAGCCGATCTTGTAGGGCTGGACCTTGCCGGTCAGCGTCATGCCCATGAAGGTGCGGCCATGGAAACCGCCGGTAAAGGCAATCACGGCCGAGCGGTTCGTAGCCGCGCGCGCGATCTTGACGGCATTTTCAACCGCTTCGGCACCCGTTGTCACGAAGATCGTCTTCTTGCGGAAATCGCCCGGAACGGCACTGTTCAGCTTTTCGGCAAGCTCGACATAGTTTTCGTAAGGCACGACCTGGTGGCAGGTGTGGGTGAAGCGGTCGAGCTGCGCCTTGACGGCGTTGATAACCTTCGGGTGGCGGTGGCCGGTGTTGACCACGGCAATGCCGGCGCCAAAGTCGATGTAGCGCTTGCCCTCGACATCCCAGATCTCTGCATTCTCGGCCTTTTCCGCGTATACCTGCGTGGTCACGCCCACGCCGCGGGAAATGGCATCGGCCCGGCGGGCCGCAATTTCGGTGTTCTGCATTTTCGTCTCCGGGGTCGAATATCAACAGTGCCAGCCCGGCTGATGCCAGCCGTCTGTTTCGAATAAAAACTTTACATTTTTTCTGTAGAGTTGCAATATGGGCCGCAAGAATTTTTCATGTCCCGCGAAATCGACAGAAGGCGACATCGCAATGACCGATTCGGTACGGTTCAAGATTGCAGAGGCAGCACGCATGGCGGGCGTCTCGCCCTCGACGCTGAGGCTCTGGGAAAGCCAGGGGCTGATCGAGCCCGTGCGCACGGAAACCGGCCAGCGCCTCTACAAGCAGGCCCATATCGACCGGCTGAAAAAGATCAGTTGGCTGCGTTCGGAAAAGGGCATCAACCCTGCAGCCATCCGCCAGAACCTTGAAAACGAGGCAGCGCCGCCAAAGGAAAAGAGGCGTGCCATTGCCCGTGCCGAGGGTGAGGCATTCGGGGCAAAGTTCCGCCAGTTGCGCCGGGAGGCAGGCGAGACGCTGGAAAAGGTTTCCGCCCAGACCGGCATATCGCAATCGCTGCTCTCCACTTTCGAGCGCACGTCACAGGGTCTTTCGCTGAAGGCGCTGCACGACCTTGCGCAGCATTTCGGCACGACCTTTTCGGCGATCAGCGGCACGTCGGGCACACGGACGGCGGAATCTCTGGTGCGCCGGGGCAACTGGACCTCATGGCCCGCCACCACGACGGGCGTCAGCGTGCAGGTTCTGGCGGAAGGCCGCAACCAGATGGACTGTCACCGTTTCGTGCTCGCACCGGGGGCAACCAGCGAAGGGGCCTATGCCCACGATGGTGAGGAGTTCATTCATGTGCTGACGGGTTCGATGGAAATTGTGCTCGATCAGGATCAGTTCTTCACCCTGAACCAGGGCGACAGCTTCTACTTCGAAAGCCGGCGTCCGCATTCGTGGCGAAACCTGAGTGCGACCGAAACAGTCCTGTTGTGGATCAATACGCCCGCGACGTTCTAATCTCTTGGCATGCCCACAAAGGACGTCAGCGTAACACCCGCCGCTATCAGCGCGCGGCGCACTTCTGCAGCCATGGCGACTGCCCCTGCGCTATCACCATGAACGCAGATGGAATGTGCGTCGAGCTTGATCGGTTTTCCATCGACGACTGGCATCAACCCTGTCTCCAGAAAGCGGACCAGCCTTTGGGCAGCTTCCTGCGGATCATGGATCATCGCGTCCGGCCGGGCGCGGGACACAAGCTGGCCACTCGACATATAGGCACGGTCGGCAAAGATCTCGCTGTAGACCGTCACGCCCGCCTCGCGTGCTGCAATTTCCATTTCGGTTCCGGAAATCGCCAGCAAGACCATATCCGGTCCGAAAGCCTTTGTGGCGCGCGCAACGGCTTGTGCTGCAGCCCGATCTGCAGCGCAATGGTTGCTCAGCGCGCCATGCGGCTTGATGTAGCGAACCCTGACTCCTGCAAGCGCCGCAGCACCCATCAGTGCGCCCGTCTGCGTGGCAATCAGCCGTTCGATTTCTGCAGGCGTCATGGGGATCAGACGGCGGCCGAAACCCTCGCGGTCGGCAAAGCCTGGATGCGCTCCTACGATGACGCTCTTTTCTTTCGCCAGACAGAGCGTCGCATACATGGTCTCGGGGTCGCTCGCATGGCCGCCACAGGCGACATTGGCACTGGTGACAACACTCAGGATTTCGCTGTCATTGCCCATTTTCCAGGGCCCGAAACCTTCGCCGAGATCGGAATTGAGGTCGATTTGCGTCTTCATTTATCATGCCTCGGTAATGTTGGCGGCGCGGTTCAGGCGAATTCCGCTACGGCCTGACCATAACCGACAAGATCGCCGGGTTCGACGAGGAATTTGCCAAGCGTGCCATCTTCTGATGCTTCAACCGCCGTGCGCATCAGTCCGATTTCAAGGAAGCCTATGATATCACCCGCGCTTACGCGCGATCCGGCAAGCGGTCCATCCGCCCATCTTGCGAAGCGCCCGAAGCTTGATGTCCTGATTGTGCGTTTATGTTTGGGAGCTGGCAGCACCGCAACCGCTGCCGCTTCTCTATGCGGCGCGGTGACGATGATCTTCAGCCTTGCCGTTTCCGTGCGATGCTCGAGTTCGACAAATCCGCTTTCGCGGGCGGCAACGATGTGCTGCTCGATCTCCTCCAGGGTCATCGCCGGTCCTCCCCGGCCAGCCAGCCACCGGATATCAGCCGTTCGAGGTGGTGGATGTCAAAGCCACCCGCGAGGAAACCCGGTTCATCGAGAAGCCGCAGATGCAGCGGAATGTTGGTGGTCAGGCCGTCGATCTCGTATTCCGAGAGCGCTACCTTCATGCGGGCGATCGCGTCTTCGCGGGTTGCTCCATGCGCGATGACCTTGGCGATCAGCGAATCGTAGTAGGGCGGTACCGTGTAGCTTTCATAGAGATGGCTCTCGATGCGGATGCCGATGCCGCCCGGTTGCCGGTAGCGCGCAACGTTGCCCGGCGAGGGGATGAAGCGAAACGGGTCTTCAGCATTGACGCGGCATTCGATGGCGTGGCCACTGCCGGTGATATCCTCTTGCGTAACCGATAGCGGCAGTCCCATGGCGATGCGCAGTTGCTCACGGACGATGTCAATGCCGGAGACCATTTCGGTCACGGGATGCTCGACCTGTACGCGGGTGTTCATCTCGATGAAAAAGAAATCGCTGCCGTCGTAGAGGAATTCGAACGTGCCGGCGCCTCGATAACCGATCTGGCGGCAGGCCTCGGCGCAGCGAGCCCCGATTTTTTCGATTTGTGCGCGATCTATGCCGGGGGCCGGGGCTTCCTCGATCACCTTCTGGTGGCGGCGCTGCATGGAGCAGTCGCGTTCGCCCAGCCAGATGGCGTTGCCGTGCCGGTCGGCCAGAACCTGGATTTCGATGTGGCGCGGTGTTTCCAGAAACATTTCGAGATAGACTTCCGGATTGTTGAAGGCGCGCCCGGCCTCCTCGCGCGTCGTGGCGATCGCTTCCAGCAAGTCATCTGGCTCGCGCACGACACGCATGCCGCGCCCGCCACCGCCACCTGCCGCCTTGACGATCACGGGGTAGCCCATTTCGGCGGCCATCTGGCGGATCGCGTAGTCATCGTCCGGAAGTCCGCCAAGAGATCCGGGAACGCAAGGCACGCCTGCCTCGCGCATCGCCTGCTTGGCGGAGACCTTGTCGCCCATCAGCCGGATGGCTGACGACGGCGGCCCGATGAAGGTGAGCCCTGCATTTTCAACCGCTTCCGCAAAGTCCGCATTTTCCGACAGGAAGCCATAACCGGTGTGGATCGCCTGCGCGCCAGTGACTTCTGCTGCCAGCAGGATCGCAGCCGTATCAAGATAGCTGGCGGACGCCGCCGCTGGACCAATGCACAGGCTCTGGTCGGCCAGCGCGACATGGCGCAATCCTGCGTCCGCCTCCGAGTGGATGGCGACCGTCTTCAGCCCGAGCAGCTTGCAGGCTCTCAAGATCCGAAGGGCAATTTCCCCGCGGTTGGCAATGAGTACGGTATCGAACATCCGTCAGCTCACCCCCTCGATTTCAAAGAGGATGCGGCCGCGTTCGACCAGTTCGCCATTGGGTACGCGGATGGACCGGATGCGGCCAGCCCGATCGGCTTCAATCGGGTTCAGCATCTTCATGGCCTCGATGAGGCCGAGCGTCTGGCCTTCTTCGACGAGGTCACCTTCTTCGACATAGGGGTCGGCGTCGGGAGCACTGGCCCGATAGAACGTGCCGACCATGCCTGAACGGATAAGGCTGTTTGCGCTGTCGACCGGTTCAGGTGATGGGGCAGTGGGGACCGGCTCGAGCGCGTCAACTGTTCCGCTGGATGTCGTGGCAGTCGCAACACCGCCGGCAATGCTGATGCGCACGACCTCGCCTCCAGTCTCAAATTCGAGCCCGGCTATTCCGCTTTCCTTGGCCAGCGCGATCAGCGCCCGAATGAATTCGATATCCATGGGTCTCTCGTGAGCTCAGGCGCTCCGTTTCAGCGCGGAATGGCGGCGCGCGGCATCGCGCACGGCGTTGATCTGTGTGGCCTGCTTGGCCAGTTCTTCATTGGCCTCGTCCAGCGTTGTTTCGACAAACCGCAGCCTTGCACCAACCGGCGCTTGGGCGATTCGCCACAGATCGGCTTCTATCACAGTCGCGATCTTGGGATAGCCGCCACATGTGTTGGCGTCCGCCAATTGAATGATCGGCTTGCCGGCAGGCGGTACTTGTACCGTTCCGGGCATGATGCCATGCGACAGAAGCTCGAGCGGGCGCTCCAGTTCCAGTCTCTCGCCTTCAAGGCGATAACCCATGCGGTTGGCGTCACCGGTCACAAGCCATTCATTGGTCAGGATGGCGTCGCGCGAATAGGCCTTGAACTGTGAAAATTCCGCCGCCGGGATGCAGCGCACGGGAATGGCATCACGCAAACCGAAGGGCATGAACATGTCCGATGCGATGCCAAGGCCGGGCCCGGTTGGGACTTCCGCTGAGACAGGTAACCAGTCGCCGCGTGCCAGACCCTGCCCATCCAGACCGCCAAAACGTGATTTGAGGTCGGTCGAACGCGAGCCAAGAACGGGAGGCACGTCAATACCGCCCCGAAAGGTCAGATAGGTTCGCGCGCCCGTCTCAGGCGGTTGAAGCGAGAGGGTCTGTCCCGGCTCGGCCGTCATGGACCAGAGGACGGGAATCCGTTTGCCGTCCAGCCGGAATTCTCCAGAGGCGCCGGTCACCGCGAACTGGGTGCGGACATGAAACTTCAGCCGAAAGGGAAAGACTGCGATTTCCAGTCCCGCCGCATCCTCGGAATTTCCCAGCAGCGCATTCCCGAGCGCAAGCGCCGGTCGGTCCATGGCTCCGCAGCGGCTGACGCCGATATCCATGTAGCCGGGTCGGCCCAGATCCTGAATGCAGTTCGCTGCGCCGGTCGTCAGAATTTCAAGCATGCCGGATATCCACAATCCGGAACTGAACGAGATCGCCAGCCGCCAGTGTTGCGGGCTGGTCTCGATGCGGATCGAAAAGCTTGATGTCGGCCTTGCCGATGATATGCCATCCGGACGGTGAGGTCTGCGGCATGATGGACGCCTGTGCGCCGCCAACGATGACAGAGCCCTCGCGTACTTCCATGCGCGGCGTCGAGCGACGTGGAATCGCAAGCGAAGGATGAAGCCCGGACAGATAGGGAAAGCCCGGCATCGCGCCAACGGCCGCCACCTGGTAGATGGCGCTTGCATGGCGATGAGCGGCCTCCGTTGGCCAAAGCCCGCAATGGCGTGCCCATGTCAGGAAATCCTCGCCGTCCTTGCCGCCGTAGACGACGCCGATTTCTACGAGCTTTCCATCGACCGAGTTCGCAGGAGCATCGCTCCATGCGTTGAGCAACAGTTCCCGAGCCGCACGGGGATCCAGGATAGCAGGGTCGAAACTCGCCAGAAGGTTGTTCATCCCGGGGACGGTTTCTGCAAAACCCTCGATTGTTTTCAGGCTGCGCGCCAGATGCCAGACGCGCTTCTGGAACTCGTCATCGAAACGGCTTGAGATCGATTGCAGCAGCAGCGCGCTGGCACCGGCATAACTGACTGAAACCTGATCTCGCGTTTGTCCCATAGACCCGCCGTCCGTATCCACCCCGGCGTCAATATAGTGCTGATTCGGTGAGGCGCCACAATTGCCTTGGTGCCATCCCCAATCAAGAAAAGGCGATTTGCGCCTTCATGGCCTTGGTCCGGTCGGACGCCGTCAGGAAAGCGGCTTCTGCATCCGCAAGTGGCATCGTGTGGGTGATCAGCGGTTTCACGTCGATGAGGCCGCTTTGCATGAGCTTGACGGCGACCGCAAACTCTTCATGGAAGCGGAAGGAACCCCTGAGGTCGAGCTCCTTGGAGGTGATCGCCATCATCGGAATGTTCATGTCTCCGCCTAGCCCCAACTGCATGATGACGCCACGCGGGCGCATCGCCGCAATGCCGCCGGCAAGGGCAGGCGCAGCGCCCGAACATTCATACAGCACGTCGAACGTGCCCTTGCCCGCAGTGTAGGGTTTCAGCCCGTCCGGATCATCCGAAAGATTGATCGTCCGGTCCGCGCCGACCTTTTCGGCAAATGCCAGCGTCTGGCTGGTCAGGTCCGTGACTACGATTTCGGCTGCACCGGCCCGCCGCGCAGCAAGGATCGCCAGTGCACCGATCGGGCCGCATCCGGTAATCAGCACGCGCTTGCCCAGCATTTCCCCGGCTCGCCGCGTTGCGTGCAGCGTAACTGAGAGCGGTTCTGCCATCGCGGCCTCACCGGCGCTTAGCCCATCGGCCTTGACGCACTGGCTGGCATCGGCCACCAGCACTTCACGGAATGCGCCCTGGATATGCGGGAATGGCATGGCCGAGCCATAGAAGCGCATATTGAGGCAATGGTTGTGGAGACCCTTCTGGCAATATTCGCAGGTTCCACACGGGCGTGATGGCGAAACGGCCACCAGGTCTCCGATGGCAAGGCTCGATACCCCCGCACCGAGCGCAGTCACATGACCAGACACCTCATGACCAAGGATCATGGGCTCCTTCAGGCGGACCGCGCCAAAGCCACCGTGATTGTAGTAGTGCAGGTCCGAGCCGCAGACGCCGCCGGTTGCGAGTTTTACCTGCACCTGACCCGGTCCCGGAGTTTCCGGTTCCCGTTCTTCAACACGCAGATCCTTCGCCGCATGAATGACGATAGCTTTCATCGGTGTCTTCCTTACAGCACGGGGGTCAGCAGTTCGCGGCCATCGAAATGGGCGCATAGATTGTCAAACACCAGCGCGCCCATCGCCTTGCGGGTTTCGAACGTTCCGGATGCGTGGTGGGGCTGGAGGAGCACGTTATCGAGTTGCAGGAAGCGCGGATTGAGCTTCGGCTCTCCCTCGAACACATCCAGTGCCGCCGAGCCGAGCTTGCCGCTTTCGAGCGCATCAAGAAGAGCGTCTTCATCGATATTGGAGGCCCGCGAAATGTTGATCAGCATGCCTTCCGGACCCAGCGCCTCGATGACTGACGTGCCAACGATATGACGGGTTGCGGCGGAGGCGGCGAGCGTCACGAACAGGAAATCAGATCGCGCGGCGAGCGCTACCGGATCGGCGACAAACGTCCAGTCCTTGGCAAAATCCTTGGCGGAAACGTCCGTGTAGGCGATGTCCATGTCGAAGCCGGCGAGACGCTTGGCGACTTCGTAGCCGATACGGCCAAGGCCCAGCACGCCAGCCCGCTTGCCATGGACACGGTTCTTGAGAGGATAGAGGCCCTTTGATGCCCAGTTGCCGCTGCGCACCCAGCTTTCGGCGCCGATCATGCCGCGTGACTGAACAAGCATCATTGCGACGCCGAGATCGGCCACGTCCTTGGTCAGCACGTCCGGGGTGTTGGTCACACGAATGCCCCGTTCGCGCGCGGCCTGTAGGTCGACGGCGTCGAAGCCGACACCATAGACGCTGATAACCTCAAGCCTTGGAAGCGCCTCAATCATCACGCGGTTGGCGCCGAGTTCGCCTCTTGTCGCAATACCGCGAATGTTGGCGCCGTTTTCCGCCAGGAACGCTGTCTTGTCATTCGCTTCAAAATAACGGTGCATCCGGAAGCGTGCGTTCAGCTTCTCTTCGTCCCATTGCGGATAGGGACCGACCTGAAGGATCTCGATTTTTTCCTGCTCTGCGCTCACGCCTTTTCCTCCGGATATTTTGTTATGTTATCGATAACATACACGGCCAAAAGCGTTTGTCGAGTGGTTGGACGCCAAATATCTCAACTCAACCGAGCTTGCAGCCGTTGGCGGTGAGATAGACGGCGTAGAGCGATGTTGTCGCGGTGATGAACAGGCGGTTCCGCCTGGCTCCGCCAAAGGTGACATTGGAAACGAATTCGGGAATGCGAAGCTTTCCGATCAACGTGCCATCCGCATCGTAGCAATGAACACCATCGCCTGCGCTCGTCCAGATGCGGCCGGTGCGATCAACACGGAAGCCGTCGAAAAGCCCATGCGTGCAAACGGCGAACACGCCAAGGTCAGTCAGAGAACCATCGGCCCCGACCGCGAACTTGCGGATGTGTCGCGGTCCGTCGGGCATATGCGATGCGCCCGTGTCGGCCACATACAGCAGACTTTCGTCGGGCGAGAAGGCCAGGCCGTTAGGCTTCACGAAATCGCTGAGGACCCGCGTCGTGACGCCGGTCGCCGGATCATGACGATAGACATGGCAACCGCCAATTTCTTCGGTTCCGTAGTCGCCTTCATAGTCGTGCAGGATGCCGTAGGACGGATCGGTGAACCAGATCGTGCCATCCGATTTCACCACGACGTCGTTCGGCGAGTTGAACCGTTTGCCGTCTATGCGGTCGGCGACGACGGAAACGGACCCGTCAAATTCCGTCCGAGTCACACGTCTGGTCAGATGCTCGCATGTGACAAGTCGGCCCTGATTGTCGACCGTGTTGCCGTTGCAGTTGTTGGATGGCTGGCGGAAGACGCTGACGGTGTCGTTTGTCTCGTCGTAGCGCATCATCCGGTTGTTGGGGATGTCGGAGAAGACGAGATAGCGGCCGGCGCCAAACCAGGCAGGTCCTTCCAGCCAACGCCCGCCTGTCCACAGGCGCTCGATCTTGGCGTGTCCGACAAAGCAGGCCTCGAATCTTGGATCGATGACCTCAAAACCCGTCCCTTCAATTTCTCCAAACATGCCGTCTCCTCCTCGCCGTTTCCTAAAGCGGTTATTGACGAAGTCATATTGTTATCGATATCAATTTCCAAGGACTTTTTGGCGCGCGCGGCGATTTGCCTGAGGCCCGGCAGGACAGGGGAGGCGAGGATTGGGCGACAGAAGCAAACAGCGCGGCGGGCATGTGGCGCCTGCAGGCGCGCCGACCATGGCCGATGTCGCCGAATATGCCGGTGTGTCAACCATGACTGTTTCGCGCGCCCTCAAGAAGGATGGGCGGGTTTCCGAAGAAACACGCAAGCGCATCATCGAGGCCGTGGACAAGCTGGGCTACGTTCTCGATCAGGCTGCAGGCAGTCTGTCGTCGCGGCGCACTGGTTTCGTCGCAGCGCTGGTTCCTTCGATCAACAATTCGAACTTTTCCGATACGGCGCGCGGCATTACCGATGGACTGGAGAACTCCGGCCTGCAACTCCTGCTGGGCTACACAGACTACTCGACCGAGAAGGAAGAGCATCTCATCCAGTCCATGCTCCAGCGTCGGCCGGAAGGGATCATTCTCACCGGCGGATCGCACACGCCGCAGGCGCGCCGGATGCTGGAGAAATCGGGCATTCCGGTCGTCGAGACCTGGGAGATTCCCGATGACCCGATTGACCATGTGGTGGGATTTTCCAACAGCGAAGTGATGGTGGAACTCGTGCGCACCCTGGCGGGTCGGGGCTACAAGCGCTTCGGCTATATCGGCGGCACGACGGCGCGAGACACGCGTGGCAGCCTGCGCCGCGCCGGTTTCCTCAAGGCGGTCGACGAACTTGGGCTTGGACCGGGGCGCCTCATATCCTTTGGTGTCCCGCCGATATCCATAGAGCAGGGGGCACAGGCCGTTGTGTCCATGCTGGAACGCTGGCCCGATACCGACGTCGTGCTCTGCGTTTCGGATCTTTCGGCCTTCGGCGCTGTGATGGAGTGTCAGCGGCGCGGCATGCGCGTGCCGCAGGATATCGCCATTGCTGGCTTCGGCGACTATGAAATTTCCGCCTTCTGTCATCCGCGCATTACCACGGTCAATGTGGATTGCTATGGCATCGGCAAGCTCGCAGCAGGCAAACTCTTGCAGGCCATCAATGGTGATATCGTCGCCGGTGATGAGATCACTCTGACCAACTACAAGGTCATCCTGCGCGAAAGCGCGTAATGACGTCTCGCGTCCTCACATTCTGGGATAACTGACATGTATCATCGGCCGTCGACTGCATTGACCCACAAGGGCGTGCTTGCCGCGCTCAACGCCGCCATCGCCAAGGCCGAAGAGATGGGTGTGCCGCAGGACATCGTCATCGTGGACCAGAGCGGTGAGACGCTTGCCAAGTTCCGCATGGACGGCGCGAAGTTCACCTCCATGTATACGGCGACCGCCAAGGCCGTGACCGCCGCATCCATGAATGCGCCGACAGGCGCGATGACGCCCGAGATCGGCATGAGTGTCGGCATCGCGACGGGCGGCCGCGTGACCCATCTGAAGGGCGGGCTTCCCATCCGGTTTTCCGGCTTTCTCGCGGGTGCGATTGGCGTCGGCTCCGGGACGGGCGACCAGGATGTCGAGGTCGGTCGGGCAGCGCTTGCCGCCATCGGAGCCGATGAAGTTTAGGTCATGGACTCATAAATGAGCTTGTTTTGGCGGCTGGTCTGGCAAAAAGATACGAGGAAGCGCTCGAAAAGCGGGCTTTGCGGCCCGGTTGAGAGTGCTGACAAAGTAGATTGAAGCCAGTCTGCCGTCCGAAGGATATGGTGAATTTGCCCACCTACTGCGTTGCAAACGCTTGAAAATGAGGAACATTTCCTTCGCCTTCGCGCCTTGTAGCTGAACAAATTCATCCATACCAAAACTAACCTCATTTATGAGTTCATGACCTAGTGGTTTGATTCCTACATTTGCATCCCGGTTGTGCAAACTCCCGGGCAAATGCTGGAATCGGTTAAACCACTAGCAACTTTATGATTCGAGTGGAATTTTCGAATTTGACGTCTGATTTTATCGCTCGCTGCATGCGGGGATCAAATGTCAAATTCATTCCACTAGCACGCGCCGGACTTGATCATCCGCAAGTCGAAGCATATAAAGAAATCTTTATATGCCGACCGATCGGAGTCGATCTTGCCTCTTCCCCTTCTTGCCCTGTTCCTGGCCGCTTTCGCTTTCGGGACGACTGAATTTGTCATCGCTGGCATTCTTCCCGATGTGGCGGGAGGGCTTGGTGTCTCGATCCCGTTTGCCGGATATCTGGTTTCCGGCTATGCGCTGGGTGTCGCGGTGGGTGGCCCGGCGATTACCATTCTCACGCGCAATGTGTCGCGGCGCGCGGTCCTTCTCGGTCTGATCGTGGCGTTCGTCATCGGCCAGATCGCCTGTGCACTTGCGCCCAGCTTTTCCGCGATGCTGGTGTTTCGCGTTGGAACCGCAATTGCTCATGGCGCCTATTTCGGCATTGCCATGGTAGTCGCAACCGGTCTTGTTGCGGAGAATTACCGTGGCCGCGCCGTTTCCATCATCCTTGCAGGGTTGACTGTTTCCAACATTGTCGGTGTTCCGATCGGCGCTGCGATCGGAAGCTATTTGGGATGGCGCGCGACCTTCTGGGCCATGACTGGCGTCGGCGTTGTCGCACTGCTCGCCATCTGGATGCTCATTCCCGCAATGAAGGTTCAGGCGACAGGTGAAAGCCATCTTGCGCGCGAGGTTCGCGTGCTGGGACGGCAGCAGGTCTGGACATCGCTGCTGATCATGTTGGCGCTGATGATCGGCCAGATGGTGCCCTTCACCTATATCACGCCGCTTCTCCAGCAGGTGACGGGACTTGGACCCGACATGATCCCGATTGCACTGCTTTTGAACGGTGTTGGCGCGACCGCAGGCGTATTTCTCGGAGGGCGTCTGTCAGACTGGAAGCTGATGCCGTCGCTGATTGCGATGCTCGCCGTGCAGGCCGTCATGTTGATCGTGCTCTATCTGGTCAGCCCCTATCCGTATCCGATGATGGCGGCGATCTTTATCTGGGGCGCTCTCAATTTCGCGATTGGCGCACCCGTTCAGGCGCGCATCCTGATCTGGACGGCGGATGCGCCGGGGCTCGCCTCGTCGCTTATTCCGTCGGGGTTCAACGTCGGGATCGCAATCGCTGCGGTCGTGGGTGCAAGCATGCTTGAGGCGGGATATGGCTATAGGACCCTGCCATTATTGGGCGCGGTCACCCTCACCCTTGGCAGCATTGTTGGCATGCTCTCGCTTGCGCTGGAAAAGCGAAGCGGCAGCCTGCCGCCCGCCCGGGCATGACCCCATTTTCGCATTGTCTGATTGCTCATTCAGCGGTCCATCCGCCATCGACGATGATGGATGATGCGGTCATGAGGGCTGATGCGTCGGATGCGAGGAAGACGACGGCACCCATGAGGTCCTCGACCTGACCGAGCCTTCCGAGCTTGATCTTGGACAGCACGCTTTCTAGGAATGCCTTGTTCTCGAAGAAGGGCTTGGTGAGCGGCGTTTCGATGAAGGTCGGGGCAATGGTGTTGGAGCGGATGCCATGCGGCGCCAGATCGAGCGCGATTGCCTTGTTGAGGCC